>Ga0116148_1000497_pt1 | contig 49116 bp, 33 predicted proteins | sample AD_UKC055_MetaG_FD_89786 | JGI IMG/M metagenome (GOLD analysis project Ga0116148, IMG submission 89786) | Active sludge microbial communities of municipal wastewater-treating anaerobic digesters from USA - AD_UKC055_MetaG | ecosystem: Engineered > Bioreactor > Anaerobic > Digestate | place: USA...
CCTTGAACAATGAAGCGCGCGGTGAAAAAACAGGAAATCCTCATATTGATACCGACCGGATCTGGTGGGTACAGGCAGAAACTGTTGTGGGTTTTTATAATGAGTATGAAAAAAGCGGCAGCAAAATATTTCTTGAAGCATCAGAGGCCGTGTATGACTACATCGAAAAGTATGTTGTCGATAAACGCAAGGGCGGGGAATGGTTCTGGTATGTCGACAATAAAGGAATACCAAAAACCGATCATGGAATTACAGAGCCGTGGAAGTGTCCGTATCATAATGGAAGAATGTGTATTGAGCTCATAAACAGAATGAAAAAAACTTCTAAGGAGTAAAAAGCAATTCTGAAGAATGAAAGTGAATATTTAACGATTTATTAGTAAATCTTATCATTCTTATACACGAGGTTTTCGATCAAAAAAAAGAGCTGTCTTGATGTATAATCAGGTCAGCTCTTTTTATGGTAAGGCTTATGCGAATTAATACTTAGTTAATCCGGCCCCTTCTTTCAGTGTTCCGTTATGGTAGTTTTCATCTTTTGCAACACCCACCGGAAGAACTCCGTTTGGTACTGTTATTCCTGCTATGGCTTTAGCTAATGCGTGAAGAGAGCATTCAGAAACTCCGTAGACACTTAACAGTGATGCTTTTTCATCAGTTATACAGTGAAGATCCTGAGGGCTGCGTAGGGCTGCGACAATAGTTTTTGCATTACCGGAAAATGCAAAACATTTTTCAAGAAGCTCAAGCTGTTTCGGGTGCTGATACGCATTGTAGGTACAGATGAGCACATAATCGGCCATAAAAGCCCAGTCCGTAGCTCCCAATATTTCCGGTTCGCTTGGATCAAGACCAAAGACATACTCGCTTACGTTCGGGAAGTAATTTGAAAAAATATCCTTCATATTATGAGTAAAAAAGTTAGTATTATCGGACATCATTAAGCGGCCGAAACTCGGTCTCAAGACTGCAAAGCGTTTTGACGGATCAAGTTTTGGCAGCGGGAGAAGCTTATCATTGTTTCTAAGCAGTGTTATAGACGCATCAGCTGCCTTTTGAACTATTTCTGTGTGTTCTTTGCATCCGCAAATTATCTCTGCTTCTTTTTCACTTGGCACACAGGCGTTAACATATTTTTCTTTAAACTCGAGCACCTTCAAACATGCTGCGTTTAATGCCTCTTCGCTCAATTCGCCTCGGCGTACTGCATCGGCTATCTGTATATTAGCATCGTTTACACCGCCTGACACAATGATTATATTTACGCCGGCCTCTATTGCTTTCACCATAGCACCGCCGATTCCATAAGTATCTCTAATAGGCTTCATCTGAATATCATCGGTAACAATGAGACCCTTAAAGTTAAGCTCTCCCCGTAAATATTTCTGCAAAATAGGTTTAGATAGGGTCGCAGGGGTTTTAGAAGGGTCAAGTTCGGGGAAGGAGGCGTGCAGCGTCATCATCATTCCGACTCCGGCATCAATAGCAGCCTTAAAGGGAATCCATTCATGACTCATGAGGCGTTCAAAAGAATGAGGTACAGTGTCGAGTTCAAAGTGACTGTCAATGTCAACGTTCCTCTGTCCGGGGAAATGTTTTGCACAAGCTAAAACTCCTGCATCCTGAAGTCCTTTCGTGAAGGCTGAGGCTAGGCGGGCTGCTTTTTCAGGATCGCTTCCAAAATAGCGGTTATCCTTTACGGGTAAGCCGTCCTCAAAACAAAGATCAACAACGGGGGCAAAGCATACATCGATGCCCTGAGCCTTAAGTTCCTTTCCAGTAATATTTCCCATGGAGTAGGCGTGATCTTCTCCGTTGTTACGTATTGCACCGAGAGCCATGTTTCCAGGCCCTATGCTGATTTTTTTTGTAATAGGGGCAAGCTGACCGCCTTCCTGATCAATGGCAATGAACTGCGGAATTTGATGGGGCGATTTTAAAGACGCTTCTTGCACCTTCTCTGTCAGCGAACGCAGCTGCAGGCTGTCAACAACGTTGCAGCCGGAAAAATACAACATTGACCCGACTGCGCCTTTTTCAAGCAGTTCAATAGTGTCTGAAGGAATTTCTTCTCTGCCCACAAAACTTGACATAACGAGCTGGCCGGCCCGTTCCTCTAAACTCATTGATGAAAGTTTTCCGCTTAAATTCATAGTAACCTCTGTCTCGTTATTTTAGTATGTACAAACAGTGTACAAACCGTTTGATGAAAATATACCATACCTCAAGAGGAATGACAAGCTCTTTTTATACTTTTTGCAGTGAATCTTTTTGTGTACGTGCAAGGGTGAATAAAGAATCCCAGTCAAATCTAACCGGCGAGCCGATTTCACTAAAGTCGGGAACCGAAAAAAGACGCTGTAAAAACATAGAGGCAGCGCCCTGTGCAACATCATATTCACTGTCGTTTGAGAATAAAAGCGTACACTTGGTTTTTTCCACAACCCGGCTAAACTGAGGTATTTTTTCTTCAATAATTGAATTTATGAAATCTTTTTTTTGAACCGGCTGACCGTGAATATAAAGGCATTCGGGAGCCAGGATCGATATAAACGGCACAAGTGTCGAAAATAAATCTATAACCCATTGCTCGTAAGATGAATCATGAGTAAGAAGGGTTTCAAGTACTTCTTCTGTAAGTCCTGTCTGACCGGGCGAATCCGCCTTCCAGGATTTTGAAACAAACTCTCCAGCCCCGCAGTCTTTTCCATACCGCACCTTTCCCTGGAGAGACAGTGCAATTCCCACACCCATACCCGCTTTTCTGTTTTTTTTGGGGTTAGCTTTATGGTATTCTGCTAAGAGCAGTATAAAATCCTGTAGATTTTCTTTACGGTTGAGCGTGAGCTGGAGCCATGCACAGCAGTTTGCATCATTTTCTATGAGAACTGGAATTTTATATTGTTCTGTATACCGTTTAACAAATTCATCCTGTACAATATCAAATGGATCAGAACGGATAATTTTTCCCATATTAGCATCTATAATTCCGGGGAGACCTGCGCAGATGCCGAGTAGAGGAAGACCGAGTTCCTTTGTTTTCTCTATGAGAGAGCTGAAAATTGAAGAGCAGATATCATCAAGTTCTGCAGACGGGGTTTCTTCCGTACAGGAATATAAAATGCTTGAATTTAAATCTATTATTACAGCATGGTATTTCTTAGGCTGAATTTCAACGCCTATTACACAGCCGAAACTTGTATTCAGGTTAAGGTATATTGGTTTTCTGCCGCCCTGCGGAAGGGACTCTCCCGAAGAAGTTTCAATAATTATGTTATTTTCTATGAGGCTGCCGATTATGTTTGAAACAGTGGATCTGTATAATTCCAGAGACCGTGCAATATCAATGCGGCTTACTTCTCCCTGTCTCCATATTGTTTCTATAATGCGCGATATATTTGAATTCTTTTGAAAGTTGTTATTATTTATGTTCATTCTTAAGTATAGCATAGATATAAAAAAAGCTGCAAGTAAGTTTTTACCTGCAGCTTTACGGGTCTGCTCAACCGGCAAGGGGGCTGCCGATTGTTTTGTATTTGTTTTTTAACCTTTTACAGCACCTGCTGCAACACCCCGGGTTATCTGTTTTCTAAATATCAAATAAAAGATAAGCATGGGTACGAGTCCTATAACGAGGGCTGCAAACTGTTTTCCGTAATCAGAAGCTAAGGCGCCTGAAAACCTCTGTATTCCTACAGGCAGAGATTTAATACTTTCACTTGATGCAAGCATATTTATAAGCATGAACTCATTCCAGGTTCCGCTTACGGTGAGAATGGCCAGTGTTATACCGACAGGCATGGCCATGGGGAAAATAATTCTTCCAAAAATTACCAGGTAGGGGGCTCCATCAATGCGGGCAGACTCAACAAGGGAATCGGGTATGCTTTTTATGTAATCGGTAGCTAAATAAATACCCATGGGCATTCCTATTCCAATATAGCAGATAAGAATACTTATGCGGGTGTCATAAAGTCCGACTGCATTTACAATGAGAAAAAGCGGAACCATGATGCTCTGCAGCGTTAAAAGAATACCTATAATGAAGCTCTTGTGCAAAATCTTAGTTGCTTTGGACGGAATCTTTGCAAAGGCAAAACCTGCCATAAATGAGAATATAACTATGGCGATTGTCGTTAAACCGGTGTAAAAAATGCTGTTTCCAAATAAGGACGCAAAATTTCCCCGAATCCATGCATCAGGATAATTTTTCCACCACCAAATCTCCGGAAGTGCTAATTTACTGGTAAGCTGAAATTCCTGTGTAGTTTTAAATGAAGACATCGCAAGCCACAACAGGGGGTAAATTGCCATAAAGGTAAAGAAGAACATAACTGCATATACGGCGTAACTGAATATTATTGCTTTGGCAGATTTTCTAGAACGTATTTCGCTCATATTATCTTACTCCTCTTTTCCGCCGAATCGTTTTTCGAGCAGCTGTATAACGATTATCAGTATAAAACTGATAAGTACCATTATGGTTGATATAGCATTTGCCATCGGATAATCAGGAGCTCCTCTAAAAGCCTTGTCGAACATGTAAATTGATAAAATGTTCGTCTGCTTTGCAGGCCCTCCGGCTGTCATTATGTATAAAAGATCAAATGACTTTAATGAACCCGATATTGCCAAAATAGCAGATGTAACAAAAACACCTGAGAGAGAGGGAAAGATGATGTAGCGTAAAGTTTGACCTTCGCCGGCACCGTCAATTTTTGAAGCTTCAATTATTTGAGGATCAATTTTTTGAATATTTGCAAGAAAAATTATGAGATACGTTCCTGTGTACATCCATAGCATGACAAAAAGAACGGGAATCATCGGCGCCTTATTCATACTCCATTGATGAGATGGATTAAAAAACTGCATGATCTCCTGAAAAGCCCCGTGTGCAGAAAAAAACGACTGCCATAATATACCTATTACAACACTCGATATAACACAGGGTAAATAAATCATTGTTTGAAAAAAGTCTTTTCCTTTAACTAAGCCTCTGCTTAGAATATATGCTAATGCAAATCCCAAGGGCAGCTGGCCAAGAACAGAAACAAGAACAATTAATAGATTGTTTTTAAGGGAAAGATAAAAAAGAGAATCCTGAAAAACTTTTATGTAGTTTTTAAATCCTGCAAACGTTATAGCACCCTTGGTGAACAAGGATCCTCCCTTATAATTTGTCAGACTTAAGAACACTGAAAACACGGTGGGAAAAGTCATAACCGCAAAGTAGAAAAGAACAGCGGGAAGTACTAATATCCAGTATGAAATGCCCTGTTCTTTTTTTGATGAAATTCCTTTCATATGTATCCTCCAAAGGAATAAACTGCCTGGTAGTGTAGATGATGAAATCTTCATCATAGTGAAAAAAAAGCGCTGTTATGGATAGTCCTCTAACAGCGCTTTCGTAAAACGGGGAAGACCCCTTGTCTTAAAAGCGGTTATGCCTTATTTAGATGCCTTCCATGCTTTCTGCATATCATCACAAATTTGTTTAGCAGTTTTCTTGCCTAAGCCGAGCTGCTGTAAGCCGACGTTGCAGGCAACTTGAACATCTGCAGGGAATACACTGTCAAAAACCGGAGTTACAGCACCGGCTGCCTGATAAAACTGTGCTCTTTTAATAGAGATTGGTTCCATCTTGCTGTCATCGAAGACAATGCCTTCAACAAGAGAAGGGAAGGATGCACCGGTATCGAGGCGGCGCTGCTGCATTTCAACACCGGAGAGCCATTTAATAAGTCTCCATGCTGCTTCTTCTTTTGCAGAACCTTCAGGAATAGATGCGCTCATGCCGTATCCTACACCGAGGGTGGAGGAGTTTGAACCGGATAATACTTCACCTGGAATTGAAGGGAATGTTACCAGCTCAATTGAAGATTTTTGTTTAGCAGGGCTTATAAGAGCCTGACCGGTTGATTGATCGGTCATAAATGCACCTGCTCTCCAGTCTCCATCGATCATGTATGCGCCCTTTCCGGATGCGAAAAGACCGACAACATCACCATAGGAAGTTGCAAGGGTAGAAGATGCTAAAACACCGTCATCATAAAGAGTTTTAATGAACTGAACAGATTTTTGTACAAATTCTGCGTTAAAATCTTCTTTGCCTGCCATAATTATTTCTGCCCAGTCTGATCCGCCGAAACGGCCTATTACCATGGAGAATAAGCAGGACTGCATTACCCAGTCGTCCATATTTGCCATGAGAACAGTTTCATAACCCTTTGCCTTAAGAACACTTACTTGAGCTTTCAGTTCATCGTAGGTTTTAGGAATAGAAAGACCGCATTCTTTAAGAATATCTGTATTAACATAGAGTACATGTGTTGTAGTAATTCCAAACGGAATTTCTGCTATGTAGCCGGCTGCCTGACCCTTTGTGTCCATTGCAGCAGCTGAATACTTGTTCAGTAAGCCGTCTTTTTCAAGGAGCGGTTTAAGATCTTTTGCAAGTTTAGCAGTATGAATTGCTGTTGAACGTCCGCCCGGCCACATGTAGAAAACATCGGGCATATTGCCGGATGCGGCATAGGCAGCGCTTTTCTGGTGAAAGGGTTCATTAAAAAGAACTTCACGCTGTAAAATGATATCCGGATTTGCTTTTTCAAAAGCTTCCCACACAATAGCGTTGTCATCGAATGAATTCGGTGCAGTAGAATCCTGATAGTCAAGAACCTTTAATACGATTCTTCCATCTGATGATGTCTTATCTTTACCGCCTCCGGCAAAAACAAAACCCGTGAGCAAGAGAGCAGCACATAAAAGTGTTGTTACTTTTCTAAAACTCATTTTTTTCCTCCTGATATAGTTGGTACGAACACTGTACAAACAAAACTCTACCACCAAATATTTTATCTGTCAACATGAAAAGCCTGTTTTCTTGTAATTTTGTGATTTATACCTTGTTTTCTGAATGTTTCATCAGTATACTTACTATCATGATTACTGAAACAGCATTTATTCCGGCAGTACAGTCGCTGACTACTGCTTCAGGATGGGTATCCTCCCGGGCGGGAGAGATTGTGTGTGACAGCGCTTTGGAACAAACTGCTCTGCTTGCAAAAGAGCAGCTTTCTAGGGCGGGTCTTTCCTGTAATGTTCACCTTTCTAATGATTTTCAATGTTCTCAAGGCTCTTTATGTATAAGGCTGCAAAAAGATGCGTATGTTGAACATGAAGAGGGGTATGAACTGTCAATTAACGATCAGGGTGTGCTCATTAAAGCGCGCACAGAAGCGGGCCTCTATTATGGCATTCAAAGCCTTAGACAGCTTGTGTATTCCTGTGACGGCAGGTATCCATACCTTACAATAAAGGATTATCCCTCCTTTTCCTGGCGGGGTATTATGATCGACACGAGCCGCACCTTTTATCCTGTAGATTTTCTAAAAAAAATGATAGATGCAGCCTCCTTTCATAAACTGAACCGCTTCCATTGGCATCTTACCGATGATCAAGGCTGGCGGCTGCCTGTTGACGGTTATGAAAAATTAACTGAAAAGGGTGCATATAGAAAAGATCCCCGTTATTCGTGGGGAGAAAAAACCGGCGGTTATTATACGAAAGCTGATATTACATCTGTTGTCGCTTACGCTGCACAGCATCATATGATGGTGGTTCCAGAAATAGAAACTCCCGGGCATGCGAGCGCTATTCTAGCCTCCTATCCTGAGCTCGGCTGTACCGGCGGTCCGTATGAAGTAGAATACCGCTACGGTATCTTTGATGAAGTTTTGTGTGCCGGTAACGATGAAGTATTTACCATGCTGGGAAAGGTTTTTGACACAGTATGTGAATTATTCCCCTCTCCCTATGTACATATTGGAGGCGATGAATGTCCGCGAACCCGCTGGAAGTCCTGTCCTAAATGTCAGGACCGCATGAAAAAGGAAAACCTTTCAAGTGAGGATGAACTTCAAAGCTGGATTACGGTGAAGGTGTCGAAAATGCTCGAGGAACGGGGTAAAATTGCTGTAGGCTGGGATGAAGTATTGGACGGTACAGAACGATTAGGCCTTCCAAAAAGCTTAGTCGTTCAGTCATGGAGAGGCATGGAGAGCGGAAAAAGAGCTTCTGCGCTCGGTCATAAGGTTATCATGTCTCCGCAGACAGCCGGCTGCTATTTAGATCATAAACCATATGATGATCCTTCAGAACCAGGTATGCATAAGATTGCGACTGTTAAGGATTCATACTCATATTCACCCGTTACAGATGATATGTCCAGGGAGCAATCTTCCTGTGTACTTGGAGGACAGGGTAATTTATGGACAGAGGTTGTATACGCTTCCAAAATTGCCGAATATATGATCTTCCCCCGTTTGTGTGCTATCTCAGAGTCTCTGTGGCTTGAGAAGGATAAAAAGGATTTTGTTTCTTTTGCAAAACGCCTTTTTACACACAAAAAAAGACTCGACGCTATGAATATTCTCTACTACCGGGGAAAACTCGACTAACGAAATATTTTACCCGCAAAACATGTCGTAACTGTGAAACAGGAAACAAGGTGCATCTGCTTGTTTCCTGTTTTTGTTTTATACTGGATTGAAATAGTAGAATTTTGTATTGATTAAAATTCAGTAGTGCTTTATAATCTAGTATGTACATAGATAGTACAAACTAAATTGCCATATATCAGTTAATCGCGGAGGAACTATGAAAAAGACTGCAGAAAATGACTGGGTGCTGGGTGAAGACGGATTTACACTTTACACACCGCAGCGTTATAGGAGCTGGTATAATTATATCTGCAATGATGATTACGGTTTAAAAATATCGCACCTTGCAGACGGTTATGCGACGACGCTCAAAGAGCCCCGAATTGCTGTAAGCAACTATGATTTTTTCTCTCCGGTAAAAGGCCGCTATGTGTATGTTAAAGATTCGGGTTCAGTATGGAATCCTTCTTTTATGCCTTCGTGTACAGAACTGGATTCTTATGCACTCACTCATGAAAGCGGATTAACTTCCTGGAAGAGCTGTAAAAATAATCTTGAGTGTTCTTTTTCTCTCTTTGTTCCCCCCTCCGGAACCTATGAAATATGGCTTGTTTCATTTACAAATACATCGAAAAGCAGTAAAAAATTCTCATTTTACCCGCAAATGGAATTTCTTTTATATAATTCTTTTTCTGTGGATCCTGTATATTACAGCTGGTACACAAATACCCGTGTTGATGAAAAAGGCGCTATATTTTTCGAGCGCAGAACAGGAGGCCTTGTAACAGGTTTTTTTGCGCCTTTTGAAAAGCCGGTTTCCTATGAATGCAGTCTTACCTCATTTTTTGACGGCAGCGACTTCCGCCTGCCTGGAGCTATTCAAAAAGAGAGCCTGTCGAATACTATGAGTGCAGGAGATCCGTACATCGCTGCCTGTCAGTATTCTGTTGAACTTTCAGCTTCCGAAACTAAAACCTTTGCTTTTTTTGCCGGCATAGGTAGTGATACCCTCGACAGTATAAGAAAGCGTTATACATCGGTACAGGATGTAATTAACGAAAAGAATGCTGTGAGACAAAACTGGAAACAGAAACTTTCAAAAAGTTTTCCGTCAATCCAGAATAAGGAATTCCTTTCTTACCTTAAAACCTTTTTCGGTTATCAGATTTATCAGCAGTCTGCGGGCATGGTCCGCGGAACGTTTAGGGGTTTTCGCGATGTTGCGCAGGATGCGCTTGCCTTTGTGCATTATGACAAGGAGAAAACAGCCTCAATTTTAACTGATATGTGCACCCGCCAGTACAAGAGCGGCCGCTGTCTGCGCCAATGGAATACCGAGGGCGGCTCAAATGATGAGCGGGATTTTAGAGATTTAAGTCTTTGGACTCTTCCGGCACTGTATAATTATGAAAAGGTCACCGGGGACGCATCAATGTATACTAAAAAAGCTGTTTATCTTGACAGTGATGAGGCAGTGACCTTGTGGGATCATGCAATGCAGGGACTTCTGTATGCGCTGCAGTTTGGGCCTCACGGTTTACTAGAGATGGGGAAGGGCGACTGGAATGATGCATTATCCGGCCCCGGAGAAAAAGGCGGATCTGTATTTTTAAATCAGATTGCCTACTTAGCGCTTTCGCAGGCGGAAGACATTGCATTAAAACACGGCTTTTCTATACCTCTTTTTAACGGTTTATCCCTCTCAGAAACAAAAGAAAAGCTGTATCGGGGATGCATGAAGTATTGGAACGGATCCTGGTTTGCCCGCTGTGTTTCGGACAAGGGACTTATTCTTGGAACCCGTAAAAATTTTAAAACAGAAGACGGCTTTGTATCGGATGGAACAGAACGGCTCTTTTTACTGAGTCAGGCATGGTTTGTTATAAGCGGAATGAGCAAAAGAAGTACAGAAGACGGGAGAATCGGTAATACTGCGCTTTCTTCTATGCTTTCCCATCTTGAATGTTCAGAGGGCTTACTTAAAATGGCTCCAGGTTATAGTGAATTTGAAGAAAGCGCAGGAAATATTTCCGGTCTGGCTCCCGGAATGGCGGAAAACTATGCAATATACAACCATGCAGCCTCTTTTGCGGTCTATGCCCTTTTTAAGGCCGGAAGAAACGAAGAAGCATTGCGTATTATGAAAAAAATACTTCCATTTACAAAAGACTGGAAAAAAACAAAGGCTGAACCCTACGTACTGGTTAATTTTTACAACGGCGGTTTTTATGAAGAGAAAAAGGGAACAGGCGGAATCAGCTGGCTTACCGGAACTGTTAATTGGCTGTCAATGAGCCTGTACGATTTTATACTGCCTCAAAATCTTGACTTGCCTTTTTAATCATGTTGATACGGGTTTGATGGGGCAGAGCTGGTTCTTTCCTCTTTTGAGAGAATCTGTACACAATGAAGTGTACGGTTTTATTATGTTATGGTTTGTAATTATCTCAATACCGAGTTCGGGATTTTTTCCTTTGCGGCACGTATAAGTTCTTCTACCTGTTCTTCGGTATACGGCGTGATGTCATTGTAAGACGGATCAAGACAGTTTTCATTTCTAAACTGCGCAAAGTACCATGAGGCATCCTGAGGCAGCAGTTTTGTTATAGAGTCAATATCAGGCCTGGATACGAGGGGCGGTACAAGAACTGTTCTAAATTCCCTTTTTTCTGACGGAAGCGATGAGACAAGTTCAACGGCTTTTTTTATCTTATTTTGCGCACTCATCTGTCCTGCAGGGCTGTGAGCTCCTCCGAGATCTGCATAGCGGTCGGGACTTGTTTTAACATCAAGTGCTATGTAGTCGGGGCAGAGTTCCGGATCTGTAATTATTCTTTCAAGCCGGTCAAACATAAGCCCGTTGGTGTCCAATTTTATCTTATACCCGAGTCCCCGTGATTCAGTTATTAACCGGGGCAGATACGGTGATAATAAAGGTTCGCCTCCTGAAATAACAAAGCCAGTAAGCACAGAGGCTCTTTTTTTGAGGTGTTCTATTACTTGTTTAAAACTTACAGCCTCGTAATCTTCCGGTTTACCGGTCACAAGCTCGGTGTTATAGCAGTAGGGGCAGCGCATATTACAGCCCTGCAAAAACAGGGCCGCTGCAACGCGGCCCGGAAAATCTACGAGTGATGTTTTTATGAGCGCGCCGATTTTCTTTTCTTCATCGACGGCCGGAAAATCATCTATCATACAGCAGTTAATTCTAATGCCGGTTCCAGTACTGCACTTAATTCCTGCGCGGTATGGGCACGGGCAATTTCATTTCCCTGTTCATCAAATACTACTACAGTAGGTGCTGCAAAAATCTGAAGCTCACGTGCTCTTTCCAATCCCTGTTCTGTATCTACATCTATGCATGAGCCGGATACAGTGCAGTTTTCCAGATATTCTTTTACCGGCGGACAGTTAGGACATGTTTTTCGTGCAAAAAATTCATAGTGAATTCCGTTTGTACTTTGAACCTGCTGCTGTTCACAAATTTGCTGAATAGCTTCCTGTACAGTCTCTGTTCCAGTCAATTTATGTGAAGGAGTCTGCTCATATACAAACTGTTTGCGGTGATTATATTCTTCCCGCTTTCCCTTATTCCAGTTTCGTACAGAGCGGTAGTATCCGACAATGCGTGCATAAACCTCTGTTTCTGTTCCTCTTACCTGGGAAAGAGCTTCCTTTGTGTGTGCTATGTCAGCTTCAATTGCTCCCAAGTCCCGTACTTTTGCTGTTATCATCATTTTTCTATTCCTCCCGTAATAATAACTATAGGTCAATAAATCGTAGTTGTAAAGTGATAAAATCACGCCCGCTGTGCCAAAGCCTGTTCTTTTTCCGCTTCAAGCTGCACGAGCCGTGCTTTTAGTTTCTGCTCGGCTTCCGCCCTGCATTTGGGGCACTCAAATGTTTCACCTGCCAAATAGCCGTGAATACGGCAGATTGAGTAGGTTGGTGAAATAGTTAAGTATGGTATGCGGTAATTGGCCGTGATAGAACGGACCAAGTCTCTGCATGATTTCCAGTCTTTAATAGCCTCTCCCATAAAGGTATGGAATACAGTTCCCCCGGTATACTTTGTCTGCAGTGCTTCCTGATGATCCAGTGCTTCAAAAACATCGCTGGTGTAATTAACCGGAAGCTGGCTCGAATTTGTATAGTAGGGATCTCCGTCTCCCGAGGTAATGATGTCGGGGTAGCTTTCCTTGTCATGACGGGCAAGCCGGTAAGAGGTGCTTTCTGCAGGAGTTGCTTCAAGATTAAATAATTCGCCCGTTGCTTCCTGATAATCTGCTAAACGCTGTCTCATGTGAGTTAGAACTTTTTCTGCAAAGGCCTTTCCCATTGGATTAACAATGTCGTAGCCGAGGAAATTGAGGCAGCATTCATTCATACCGCATAGACCGATTGTATTAAAATGGTTATCGAGTTTAGTAAGGTAGCGTCTTGTATAGGGGAAAAGACCGCCGTCGAGAAGTCTCTGTATAACCTTTCGTTTTGTACACAAGCTCTCTTTTGCAAGATCCATTAAGTAATTGAGTCTTCTAAAAAACTCTGATTCATTTTTTGCAAGATAGCCGATCTGGGGCATGTTTATAGTAACAACTCCCAAAGAGCCGGTGAACTCGTCTGAACCGAATAGACCTCCGCCTCTTTTGCGCAGTTCCCGCTTGTCGAGCTGAAGGCGGCAGCACATGGATCGTACATCGCTCGGATCAAGATCAGAGTTAACAAAGTTCTGGAAATACGGTGTTCCGTACTGGGCTGTCATTTCAAAAAGGAGGCGTGCATTTTCGCTGTCCCAATTAAAATCTTTCGTAATGTTATAGGTTGGAATAGGGTAGGCAAAGCCGCGGCCCGCTGCATCTCCTTCAATCATGAGTTCGATGAAAACCTTATTTATAACATCCATCTCCCTTTGACAGTCGCCGTAGGTAAAACTCATTTCCTTGCCGCCGACCATAGCAGGTTTGTCTTTTAAGTCGCCCGGTACTATCCAGTCAAGTGTTATATTGGTAAAAGGCGCCTGTGAACCCCAGCGGCTTGGTGTATTGACTCCATATATAAAGCTTTGAATACACTGGCGTACTTCTTTTTCTGTTAAGTTGTCTTTTTTTACAAAGGGTGCCAAGTAGGTATCAAATGAGCTGAAAGCCTGTGCGCCGGCCCATTCGTTCTGCATAATACCGAGAAAGTTAACTATCTGGTTTACGAGTGTAGAAAGGTGGGTTGCAGGAGTGGACGTAATTTTGTCGGGCACTCCCCCTAATCCGTCTGCAACCAGCTGGCGGATAGACCAGCCTGCACAATAGCCTGAAAACATAGAAAGATCGTGTATGTGAAAAGCGGCAGTCTTGTGAGCTTCTGCAATTGCATCAGAATAAATATTTTTAAGCCAATAGTTAGCGGTAATTGTACCGGAATTATGTAAAATCAAGCCGCCGAGAGAGAAATTGACGTTCGCGTTTTCATTAACGCGCCAGTCTGACTGGCTTAAATAACCGTCCATGGTCTTATTGATGTCGATCATGAGGTTTTTTGCATCACGTATGGCATCATGCTTGGCACGGTAAAGAATATAAGCCTTTGCGACCTTAACTTCACCGCGCTCGATGAGGACGGACTCTACAATATCCTGAATCTCTTCAATTGCAGGAATAGAATGAGAGTGCCGTCCTGCCATCAATGACCGCAGTTTTTCTTCTACAGCCTGGGTAAGGTATTCCGCCTTATCCGGATCTGCCATTTTTTCCACCGCTTCAATGGCTTTTCCAATAGCTGCACTAATCTTTGAACGATCGTAATCCCTTATTTCCCCCGATCGTTTTACAACATTTCTGATGAACATGGCTGTTTCTACTTCACTGTTGGTTCCCAAAAAGTTTTTCCATTCCGGGAATACCGTCTGTCCGCTCATTTTTCCCCTCCCAATGTATTACTGCAAGAATTGTCCGGTATGGACAAACTCTTGTTTACCTCTGTTATAAATTCTTCCAGGTTTTCAAAATGCCGGTAAACCGAAGCAAACCGGATATATGCTACCTTGTCCACTGCAAGTAATTTCTCCAATACTAAATCCCCCAATTCTGATGTTGTTATTTCACGGGTAGTTTTACCCTTCATAATTGCAAGATCTTCAATCTCATTAACAATATTTTCTTTAGCGGCTGTAGAAAGAGGTCTTTTTTCCAAGGCACGCTCAATACCTTTTTCCAGCTTTGCGCGGTCAAAGGGCTGCCTTCGGTTATCTCTTTTTACAACCATAAAGGGTTTTTCTTCAATGTGTTCATAGCTGGTAAAGCGGTATCCGCAGCTGACACATTCTCTGCGGCGTCTTATGCTTTCTCCGTTGGCCATGGTTCGTGATTCTAATACCTTATCATCGAAGCTCCCGCAGTAGGGACATCTCATACTTTTAGTACTCCCGAAAATACATAGGAGTCCGGACAGTTGTAAGACTTTGTATGTCTTTCAAACTGCTTTAACCCTTTGTATTAAAATCATTTAAGTTTTTTTGCAAAATAAACTAGCGCATATACGAAAACAACATAATGTATATAGTGCTTTTTTTGTTATGTTTTAATATTATAACACTATATACATAAAAGCAAGCTTAAAATGGGAAAAAGTTATTTTTTTTTATATTTTTTCTGAAGATGAAAAAAAAGTACGGGCCGCAAGCGGACGGAAAAAGAAACCAAGTAGTACTGTTGCTGTAAGTTTGACTAGGTCAAGCGGAAGGTAGGGAAGAATCAGAACGGTAAAGACGGCTTTTATATTCTGCAGAGAAAGAGTAAACCCTTTTAAAGAGAGAAACTGGGATATTCCAAATATATAGATTAGTGCGTAGCCTGCTGCAGAAGCCTTTATCAGTTTTTTTACAGACGGCTTTTCATTAAGCGGTTTTCCCATGATAAAGCCTGAAGCAGCTGCTGCAAAAAAGTATCCCAGTAAAAAACCCCCGCTTTGTCCTGTTAATCTAGCCAATCCCTGTATTTCTGAAAAAGGACCGGAACCGAAAACCGGAAGCCCAAGAGCTCCAATCATTAGGTACAAACCGACAGCGGCTGATCCCTGAGGTCCTCCCAGGAGAATTCCTGCACACACCGCTATCATATTCTGCATAACAATAGGAAAACCTGCACTATCTATTATACCGAGCTTTGCAGGATCTACATAGAGAAAGCCCGAAAGGTACAAAAGTATTGAAAATAAAATAACTGCTAAAGATGTCTTATTTATTTTTACGGCTTTATTCATGATCCTCTTTAAATCTGAAGAAAACTGCTACGATAAAACTGGTGAGTAAAAAGACTCCGCAAAGTAAGGGCAGCCAGTTTCCAAGCAGTGCATAAGGGGTCATTTCTTTTTTATACACAGGAACCGTTGCACAAAGAGAATCTGCGGTGAACAGAGGCATATCATACAGAACTTTACCTGCAGGATTTACTACCGCTGAATACCCTGAATTCGTGCTGCGCACAAGGGTTGTCCTCATTTCTATTGCTCTAAAAGAAGCAACAACAAAGTGCTGAAACTCTGCAGACTTTGTTTTAGACCAGGAATCGTTTGTTATGTTTATAAAGACTTCACTGCCCAAGTGGAAGTAATCGCGGCAAAGATCAGAAAAAGCATCTTCGAAACATACTAAGTTTGCTATTTTTACGTTCTCTCCGGACTTAAGCGGAACTGAAAACAAGGTAAGTTCTTTTCCCGGTGTCCATCCGCTGGAAAACCCGACAATCTTCTGCATAAACTTTCTCATCCAGGCTTTGTCTGAGTATGGAATAAGTTCTGCAAAAGGAACCAGCCTTGTTTTAGCAGAAAAGCCTTTATAGGTTGCATCTTTGTCAAAATAAAGTGCGGAGTTTCCATATTCTCTCTGTTCTCCCGCCTTTGTGGGAAAACGTACATATCCGCCAATAATGAAGGGAACTCCTGTTTTCTGAATAAATGGAAGAAGCGGTTTTTCTTCGGGGTATTCGAAGAATTCTTCATAATAATTTGGAAAATAAACATAGGTAAGAACTAATTCGCTCCACAAAACAATGTCGGGTTTGTTCCCTTTGTCTGATATTGCCTTTGATGTGAGTTCCTGCGATATAAGAATACCGTTTTCATCCGAACCGTCAATCCAGTCATCAGTATTTTGCTGGACTATAACCGTTTCCATGTATTTAACCGGTTCACGGTTTTTTGTATATTCATAAACCCCGTAGATTGTGCTCAATGCAAACATGCTGATGCAGAAGGCAGCTGTCATGGCATAGGACCGGTTTGTATTGTTTGAAGATCTGATCCGGGCTGAGTCAAGAAGTATGTATCCTTCTGCAATGACAGACGAGAACAGAATGAACAATGCAGAAATGCCGGCTGTTCCGGTAATTGAGGCAATTTGTGTTATTGTTTTCCATGAATAGGAGCTCATATAGACTGTTCCCCAGGGGTAGGCGAGGAAGCCGGTTGACTTATTCCATTCGTACAGCAGCATAAGTGAAGTGAACAACATGACGCGGCGCGGAATAAACCAAGAATCTTTTCCGGATGAAATGTATAATATTTTATGTTTGGGTATAAAAAAAACGGCGTAAAAGAGCTGTCCTATAAAATAGCCGCTTATGCAGTACCATAGTGCAGTGCCTCCTATGGTAAAAATGGCAAACTCTTTGAAAAAGCCGAGCCAGAAACTTGATAAAAGATGAGTCACGGTTATCTGTATAGAAAAAAGAATACCGGCCATACGGGGCGTCTTGACCGAAGAAAGGGCTGTATAGAGCGGAATAAGGGCTAAGAGTCCTAAGAAAGGATTCCCGAACGGCATTAATTCGTTTTGTATAGCGAGGGCTAAAATTATTCCCGAAAAAAATGCATAAAAAACTTGTAAATTTCTCTTCATTATATTATTATTTTATATGATTTTAGTATAAAAAATCAATATCTAATGCAGTAGGCGGGTCATCCGTAATTTAATGGAAAAAGTGATTTCTGCTCATACAGAAGAATTTGGTTCTCAGCCTGATATTGTACTATCCGCTCCCGGCCGGTTTCATTTGACAGGCGAACATTCGTGGTATTTCAAAGATAAAACTTTGTCCATGGCTGTTGATCTTCCTGTTTATATAGCAATATCTCTTCGCTCAGATGCGTCCCTGCGTTTTTTCTTTCCTCAAACAAAGGAAAGAAAGAGGGGTAATTTAAGTTCCTTAAAATACCGCCGTGAAGACCGGTGGGCAAATAATATAAAGGCGATGATTTTCGGCTTTGTTTCTGAGGGTTTTTCCTGTTCAGGTATGAATATATCTGTTCATTCCGATATTCTTCCATCTGCAGGATTCGGCATCACTACAGCCATAAAAGCCGCTTCCGCCCTTGCTCTTCGGGAACTTTATGGTTTCTCCTGTACAGATGAAAAACTTGTAAGTATTATTGAGAAAGGAAACCGCCAGTTTTTAAATACCGAACATTTTTCATCCGACATTAATGCTGCTCTTTTTTCCAGAGAAAATACCTGTATTTTAACTGATCACGCAACCGGGCTTTACAGTATTGAACCTTTTAACTTTGAAGATATATCAATTATTCTCACCGACGCACGAGTGCCAAGAATATCAGTGTGGAATGAGGAATCATTAAGAACAGAGGAAAATCTCCACTATCTTGATGAGCTGAGAATTCAAAAAAATGGACAACTTGTGTATGAAGATTCTGAGTCGGAAATCAGCGATGTTCTAAGCAGTGTAAGTGAAGATGTACGAAGGCGCTTAGTGTGCATTATGAAAGAGCATCAGTTTGTTCTTGATGCAGTAGAAGGCCTTCGCTCCGGAAATTTTTCTCAATTTGCCCGTGCTGTTAATAAATCTCATGAGATTATGAGGGATTTATATTTAATATCCTGCCCGGAAATTGACTGGCTCATAAAACGCGTACAGGAATTTGATCCGACTGCCGCCCGTAATCCGACAGCCTGTGCCCGTATTACAGGAAAAGGCTTCGGCCGCTGTACCTATACCATGATTAGAAAAGACGATGTTGAATCCTATATACAAAAACTTGCCGATTACGAGCGTATTTTCGGATTTCACCCGGCAAGTTATGTAGTAAAACCTGTTTCAGGAGCCTGCATAAAACATCCTTTTACTAAAGCATGAGTATTGAGGCCGTATGAAAATTCTTTTAACAAATGATGATGGTATAACAAGTACCGGTTTACAGATACTTGCTCAAATGCTGAGGAAGGAACATGAGGTGTGGATTGTTGCGCCTGATCAAAACCGTTCGGCTGTTTCACATAGTATAATTATGAATAAGCCTCTTAAAATTGTAAAACATGATGATTTTTCTTTTACCTGCTCAGGTGTTCCGGTAGATTGTGTCGTGCACGGTCTAAATGCTGTTTTAAAGTCAAAGCCGGATGTTATTCTCTCGGGCATAAATTTCGGTGCAAACCTTGGAACCGATTTGCTTTTCTCCGGAACAGCAGCTGCTGCAAGGCAGGCTTCTTTATATGGAATTCCGGGTATTGCTGTTAGTTTGGAAAGCTCCGGCGGTATGTATGATTTTTCATCTCTTGCATCCTTCACCGTGAAAAACCTTGAGCACTTAATGTCCCTATGCGGCAAAGACATATTTGTAAATATTAATGCCTTGTCTCCCGGTCCTTATTCCGAGTGCCGGCTGACAAAACCGTCGAAACGCTATTATAATGACGGAGTACAACCCTTCATTGCTCCTGACGGGCAGCACTATTCTTTTTTCGCCGGCGGGGATGTTGAAACAGAGGGCGATGAAAGCTGCGACTATTGTGTCGTAAAAAAAGGTTTAGTTTCGGTAAGCAGAATTCTGGCACAGCCCTCTGCACATCCGTGTAACGATGCTTCATGGGAGAAATCATGTCAAATGTCCTAAAAGAAGGTATTACACTTTACCGCTCCTCAAAATATGAGGATGCACTGGCTTTTTTTCTTTCTGTTCCGTCTGATTCTTCAGTATCGAGTACCGATCTAGCCTATTATATTGGACTTTGTTATGCCAGAATGCAGAAATATGATGAAGCGCTGCTTTATCTTGAACAGGTTATAACAGGCGGAGATGAAAATGACCGTATGAATCAATGCCGTCTTATTTTATCTGTTATTTACAGTCTCACCGGCAGAACAAGGCTTGCAGATTTTGAATTAAAAAAACTTCTGGAAGGCGGGTATCAGACCGAGGCGGTATTCTGTGCTTTAGCCTATGTTGCCTGGATACAAAAAAAAACTGAGGCAGCAGTAAGTTATTATGAGAAGGCGCTTGATATAAACAGCGAGTATCCGACAGCTTTGAACGGCCTCGGTTATGTTTTAGCTTGTTCGGGAAAAGATTTAACAAAGGCTCTGTCATTGTGTAAAAAGGCCTACGATTTTGATCATGAATGTCCTGCTTTTTTAGACTCCATGGGCTGGGTTTATTATCAGCTGGGGCTGCTCAAAGAAGCAAAACAATACAGTAAGAGAGCGAAGGACAAAGATTCTTCGAATGCGGAGATTATTGAACATTACAGGCTCATTCACAGCCAGCAGACTACGCAGAGAGACGAAAATGGTTCCGCAGCCAGGGGAACAGGAAGGGGAGGTGTCCGATGAGATCACTACGATGCAAAACGGTATTAATCCTTTTATTTTTTACCCTTCCGGTCTTCATTTTTTCTCAGCAGACGCCTTCTCCTGCAGACCGCGGAATGGCAGAGGAAGAATTCCGTCTTGGCGTACAGTCATATTACCGCGGTTCCTTCAATGAAGCAATTATTCAATTTGAAAAAGCCTTATCGTTCCTGCCTACAGAAAATCTCATCCTAGACTGGCTTGGAAAAGCATATTACCGCTCCGGAATAGAGAGTGCTGCTGTTCAGCATTGGACTCTTGCTTCTCAAGCCGGGTACGGCGGGCTTCTGCTGCAGAATAAGATTGAGGTTGTTCAGGAACGGCGGAATATCAGTCTGCTTTCTCAGGGGAATCCCCGTTTTTCAGAATCGGGAACCTTTCCCGGAAGTTCGGGCGACACATTGTTTTTCAGTAATCCTGTCTCTATTCTTCCCATGAATGATGGCTCTGCCTGGGTTATTGCGTATGGTTCAAATGAACTTGTAAAAGTTGATGTCAACGGATCTATCATAGATCGAAAAAGGGGTACCTTAACCGGATTTGACCGGCCTATGGACATACTGCTTTTGCATAACGGAAATCTTCTAATAACTGAATACCAGGGCGACCGGCTTTCATATTTAAGCCCCGATGGTACCTATATAAGCAGTTTCGGCTCAAAAGGCCGAGGGAAGGGAGAGCTTTTAGGACCTCAGTATGCAGCTCAGGATGAGAGCGGCAATATTTACGTAAGCGACTTTGGAAACGCACGCATAAGCGTGTTTAATGAGGAAGGATCCTTTCTGTTCGATTTTGGATCAAAAAATAATAATTTTCCCGGCTTTTCTGCACCTTCGGGAATTCAGATTTTGCATAATACCGTATACGTCAGCGATGCAGTACGGGGCACAATTTATTGTTTTGATACATCAGGGAATTTTCTGACGAAACTTGTTCCGGACGGAACTCTTGAAAATCCCGAAGCTCTAAAAATATGGAAGGGCTACCTTCTTGCTGCAGATACAAATACCATAAAGGCTGTATCACCTGAAACAGGAGCTGTTATAATCGTCGGTAATACAGGAAATTCTCCGTCCAGAATAACCTGCGCAGCAGGGGATAGAAACGGGAATATTCTTGTCTCAGACTTTACGGCAAATGAGATTGCTGTTTTTTCTCAGATGAATGAGCTTGTCGGCGGTCTTTTTGTACAGATTGAGCGTGTAATTGCAGATTCTTTTCCGGATGTTACCGTTGAACTCAAGGTGGAAAACCGTCAGAGGCAGCCTGTTGTCGGATTAAAGGAAGTTAATTTCTTTCTTACAGAAGGAAGCCGGCCTGTCTCTGTCCAAAAGCTCTCCGGTTCCGGGGATTTAAACACCTTTGCCGACATCACAATCATCATTGACAGATCTGTTTCGATGAAGCAGTATACTGCCGAAGTTCAGTCTGCGGTACGTGAAATTGCTTCGTCGATGAAAGGAATGGGAACCTTGCGGATTGTTTCTGCAGGATCAGTTCCTGCTACCGAGATGATTAATTCACCCCGGGCATATACACAGTTTTCCGAATCGTTAATTAAGACTCCCTATACTTCATCTTCCGTGCTGGACACAGCCTTGCGTCTTTGTGCAAATGATTTAATTACCGCAGAAAAAAAACGTGCGGTAATAATTATAACTGATGGAGCCGTCTCTCAAAACTCATTCCAGCGTTACGGTTTGTCGGAAATAACCGCGTACTACAATAATAATGGAATACCCTTATGTACAATAAATGTTTCCCAAAACGCTCTTGATGCAGAAATCCAGTACCTAAGTACGCAGACCGGCGGATCGGTTTATTATGTTTATAGAACAGAGGGTTTATCATCTGTTTATACCGATATTCTGTCAATTCCCCGGGGAACGTATCAGCTGACTTATACTTCATCACTCCCGACAAATTTCGGGAAAGATTTTCTCAAACTCGAAGCAGAAGTATACCTGCACAATAGATCCGGACGCGATGAAACCGGATATTTTGCCCCGCTGCAATAACACTTAAAACAGCAGTTTCGCGGCAATAAGAGCCTGAAAATCAATCTTTTCCAATACCGATTGTGAAAATATGCATGAAGCAGATGCCTTAACACGCAAGCTGAAATATGTGTTCATAGTTGTTTTTAATTCATGATACCCAAGAATGCTGTGTTTAATATCTGTGTTTTTTTCAAAAGAATAGTCTGCACCGGTATTTCTCATAAGACTGATATTTTCTTTTTCCACAGGAGACAGTAAAACTATTAAGAGCGCAAGAGGCGATGCTGATCCCGGTCTGTTCCATGCGAGACTCGTTTTAATAGAAATTGTTTTTTTTCCGGAAAGAGTAAAATCTGATGACTGCTGTATGGTATTTGTATCGGTAATATATATAGTAAACTGCTCAAACCCAGAGACGGAATAATCAATAAGTTCTCCCGTTTCTTTCGAGAATTTAAACTCTCCCTTCCATGAGTGAATTAATTCATCCTGCTCATACCAGGTGCTTATCTGTTTTGAACTGAATTTACCGAAGCTGTTAAAAGCGGTAAAACCAAGACCTCCGCTAAGAATAATAACATCTGTTCCCTGATTGTTGCCTGTACTTATTACCGAACGTGCAGCTCCTGCTTCTGCTGCAGAAGGAAGAAAAAAGTCCAATGTATTGAGGAAAAGAGGTCTTTTCCAGGCAGTGCTGTACGCGCTTGAATAGAAGAGGCTGTTGTTCGTATTCTCACTGTTCATGACTGTAAATAAAGAGGGCGAATATAAATCATAAAATAAGGCTTCCTTGAAAAACCAGGACGACTTCTTCATGTTTTCTGTATAAAATAGGACGTCCCCGTAGTATGTACCCTCTGTTTGTGTTTTTTCTTTCACAACAAGTTCTTTTTTATGAGAAAGTATAAACTGCTGCCTTGCTATTGTTAAGGGAATATCAGTTTTGAGCGTTAAGAGCGATGACGTACCAGGTTCCTTTATTCGGGTGAACTCATTACTTCCGGAAATTGTAAAAGAAGGTTTTAAATTTAAAAAGGAGAATCCTGCACTTTGAGAAATCTCTGCCTTTTCTTTTCTCTGGAATGATAATGCTGCATTTGAAAATTGAAGATGTGCTGCATTTGAATAAACCGCTGAATACTTCTCATAGCTTTGTTCGTGCGGTGTTTTTTGTTCAAGCGATGCTTTTGCGGTAAAAGCATAATCAACAAATTTTGAAGGAAAAAAGATTGATGCCTCTGCAGAAGCTTTCTGTTCCGCCGACTGCAGGGAATGAGCTGTTTTGGTTTGCGCCTTGAGTGAAAAGGGAAACCTGAGTTGTGTAAGATTAAGTGAAACTGAGTTTGCTTTATGCGCATACTGCATTTGAGGAGAAAGAGAAAAATCTTCGCTTAGAGCAAGCACTGTGAATGGAATAAAAAGCGGTACTGTTGAGACGCTGTGAAAAACCCTTGTAATAGCGGCTGTAAATGGAGGCGCAGCGCTGTCTGCGGGGGCAGTGTAAAGAGATGAAATTCCTCCTGAAAGGGCAAGTACATTCACTGTGACAGCAGCTTGTGCGTTAAGGGGTGCAGAAAAATGACTGCGGGAAAAAGAGTAAGACGGATCGGCCGTCAGTTCTGCAGAAAAATCGCTTATGAGAGGAATGTCTTTTACTGCAGCAATTACGCCTTCTGCTTTGTATGAGGCAATAAATCTATTTTCTATTTCATAGCGAAGATCAACCCCGCCTGCAAATAATTCATCGATCAGGATGAGGCCGCTGTCGCATTCCCTTGTTGTAATACTTATTTCCAGGGTGTCGGGGACTGCATTATTCATTCGGGAGAGTGTAATATCAGTTTTTTCTCCGTTAATGCTTACGCTATGCGTATTCAAATCTATGTCAATGCTAATCCATGTATTTTCTAAATTCTCAAAATACGATTCATCAATGGCAAGACTGTATACGGCCTGTTCTAAGCCTTCAAGGCTGCTGTTGAGGTTAAGCGTAAAAGAAGAAAAGGATGAAGATTCTTTCACATAAAGGAAAAATCCTAAGTTTTTATACTCATCCAAGGGCATAAGACCTATCTTCCTGCGCCAGCTTATAAACCTTTCATCTTCTTCTATTCCTGTACTATTCCACAAAAGGTTTTGAACGGTGTTTTTCCCTTTGGGGTTAAATCTTTTTATTGCATCAACTTCCATTGAAGAGGATTCGAAAGAACTGTAGGTAAAAGCGCCGGGACCAGAGGCTGAAAACTGAGGAACTATGATTTCATAGGGGCCGGTCAGAATAGATGTTTGCGCTGTTTCTGCAAAAGAAGCGTTACAATGCTGAACAAAGATTATTCTTGCAAAAGGACTGCTTTGAATAAGACTTCTGTCCTTGTCTGAGAGTGCTACCTGCGCTGTTTGCCAGTCTGTGTATGAGGAGCCTGTCACTACCGATTGAACAACATCGGGATCATTTACTTCCCCTTCTTTTTTTGAAACCTTCCATGTTCCCATCCTGCGTTCATATACATCCTTATCTACAGCAGTTTCTGCATTACCCAGCTGAAGGTATATGTCATAATCATTACCGCCGGTGAACGACACCTCTTTAAATGCTATAGAAAAAAGGTCGGCTTTTTGGAGATCCTGAGATCTTGTACTCAGGTCAATTTCAATGGCAGTCCATGCGGTGCCGGAAGCTGCTGCTGTTGAAACTTCCCAGGAAGATAAAAACGCATAGGATGTTACATCTGTATCTGTTACAGGCTCAAGGGTACTGTTATTTATTTGATCTTCGATCAGCAGGCCGGGAAGTATTTCCATCCCTCTTGGATTAAGAATAGGCGTTACTGAAGGCGGAATCTTTTGTACAGATTTTTCGCCCAGATAGTTTACTGCAGATTCTTTATCCATCCCTTCAATTCTTAAAAATCCGGAGGGGTTGGCATGAACAGCATGTACCTGGACTGTATTCTGTATTGATAATCCCTCATCTGTATAGTGAATACCTGCAGCGGCACTGATGTTTCCGGGTGCTGAAGCTTCTAAACTTGAAAATCTTTGAGCAGTTACAGGATAATTTAAGCTTAATCCGCCGGTAAAAAGCAGATTCTCATTTCTTGTATAGGTTACTCCAGAAGCAAAAGAGGCAAAGCCGTGCTCAAAGCCCCCGGATTCCTCCTTCCATGAGATGACAACCGCATCTGAATCTTTGGGCTCCTGTTCAAAGATAATAGTTCCCTTCTCTTTGTCAAAGGTAAAGTTTTTTTCCTCAATACCATTTTTTGTAATTGTAATTGTACCGTCAACTGCATTTGTTCCTATTTCAAAAGAAGATACCGCTGTACTGCTTCTAATTGCGATCGAGTAAGATAGGTCAGCGGGACTTGGATGAGATAAATATATTGAAGACGATTCCGGAGCAAAGGGAAAACTGTTAAAAACAGGATAGTCTACTCTATAGACCTCTATGAGCTGTTTTTTTGAGGATCTTATTTGACTGTACAAACGGGAATCGGCTGAAATATCTGCATACAGTTTCTGCGATTTTTGAGAAGATGCATTTAGTATTACATAGATGCTGTCAATATCTGCTGAGTCTGTCTCGTAATAACGGGAGCAGGTAAACGGGGAGAAAAAAGGAGGATTCTGCAGCAGAATAACAGGCTCTGCTATGCTGTCAATGCCGGAAAAACAGGACGCCGCGCCGCTTCCGCAATAGGAAAAGGATGATAAATCTATAGGCGTGCCGGCAGCGGTAAATTCATCCTGAACGCTTTTTAAAAAACCGCCGGTGGAAAAGGAACCTAGTTCCTGGATCATTCTTTGAGTTGTTTCCTCTGTGCTTATTTCCGGTGTAATGGAGACAAGAATTATACCATCATATACTTCACTAAGAATAAGAAGTCTTTCAGAAGGAATTACAATGTATGATCCTCTGTTCAGCTTAGCAAGTTTTTTTCCGGATTGGTGAAGGTATGAGCCGTCTTCATCTTCAATAAAAATGTCGGAAACCGAGGCTGCAGTTTTTTCTGATGGAAGAATAAATATTGACCGAACCCAGGCATCGCTTGATACAAGGCTTTCGTCAATTTCCCTCTTGCCGCTGAACGTTTTAGATTTTTGCTCATAGGCATCATACCGAATAAACGCATCTGCTGCCCATGGGCCTTTTCCCATCTGCAAAGATATACCAGGGGCCTGGTTATCTCCTGCTCCAATATTACTCAGTGCATGATCTTGTGACAGTCTGATATTGCGGTTGCTGATGCGTGCATGTTTTATGAATCCGTCTCCGTAGTATCCTGCGGCTACCGTGTTTTTTTCAAACCCGTCTGCAAAAGCCGCTTCAAAGTACCAGCTGCTGTTCAATAAAAACCAAAGGGACAGATCAACTTTTTGGGTGAACACCGGAATAAGAATTTCAATTGAGGGGGCAGTACCGGGAGTGAAGGTAAAGGCTATCTTTTCTGCTGCTTCTGCTTCCCATGAACCTTCTGCATAAAATTCGATTCTTGAATCATTGACGGTGTAATCAAATAAGGCTTCGGGGTCTTCTTTTTGGAGAAAGGGTAAGGGCAGTACATCTGGAGCCTGCTCCTGCATAAATAGAAGAGGTACAGGGAGAAAAAAAAGAAACAGCAATAGAGCTTTTTTCAGCATAGTAGCAGTATAATCGGCTTTACACACACTTGTAAATAAGTACCGGGATTATACCAGTAATGAAATTACACCGGCTAATTTCTGTCATTGGTTAAAAGACGGGCTTTTTTTAATGGAATATCGGGATTTTGTTCTTTTAATGCGAGTATGGTTCTTTCGAGCATTTGAATTTTTGATTGACCAAAGTCGAATAACTCTCCTTGGTCCTCTCCCAATCCTTTTTCAACATTCTGTACCCCTGCGCCTAAAAGACGTATGCCTCTTCCTCTTTCATATTTTTTGTAGAATAGTTCCTTTGCCTTATCAAATAAGGCCTCAGAAGTTGCAAAAACCTGCTTTTGAGTTTCCTGAATACTCACTGTTGTAAAATCTTCGTACCGGATTTTAAGATGCACCGTTTTACTGTGAAGCTGTTCCTTTAATAGCCGGAAAAAAACATCCTGTGAAAGCTGCAGAAGCGCAGTTTCTAAAACATAAGAATCAGTAATATCATACTCAAAGGTATGTTCAGCGCTTATTGATTTAGCACTCGTCCGGTGATCAAAAGTTTCAACTTCAATGCCTCTTACTGCATTGTATAAAAACGAAGCTGTACATTCACCAAAGATGCTTTTTAAAAGTGAAAGACTTGCATTAAAAATCGACTGAGAGGTAAAAAATCCTGCTGAATGAAGCCTCTCCCGCGTTTTTGTGCCGACACCCCATATTTTTTCCAGAGGAAGAGATCTCATAAATTCTTCTTCCTGTCCGCTGCGTACATAAAACAATCCGTCAGGTTTTGACATTCCAGATGCAATTTTTGCAATATATTTATTAGATGCAATACCGACAGACACGGTTAATCCTGTCTTGTCAAAAACCCTTTTTTTCAGCTTTCGGGCAGCATCTTCCGGGGATCCGAATAATCGTTCAGTTCCGGTAATATCTATAAATGCTTCATCAATAGACATCTGTTGTACATCCGGTGAAAATTCATTGAAAATGCTCATAACTTCGCAGGATTTTTCATGATATCTGTACATTCTACCGTAAACATAAATACCCTTGGGGCATAGCTCGTATGCCTTCGCCGTACTCATTGCCGAGTGAACTCCGAATTTTCGGGCTTCATACGAACAGGTGGAAACTACACTTCTGCGGTCCCCGGGTTTTCCTCCCACAATAACCGGTTTGCCCCGGTATTCAGGAAAGTCAAGCTGTTCAACAGAGGCAAAAAACGCATCAAGATCCACATGAAGAAAAACGGGAACGCTCATTTACTGTTCCTTCTTAAATAAAATAGATTTTTTTTCTTCAATGATGGTTGAGCCATGGAGTATATACGCTGTAATAACTAATTCGGAGTCGAAATCTGCCGGAGATGAAAAGCGGAGCTGTAAAGGATTGGGCGGATAATCATCAAGGGTAAAAACAGCCGAACCTTCTATTGACAATGAATCGTAAGGGTAGTTGGCATCATAGATCGGCAGCGGAGATTCAGATTGTATATGCAGGTTGTACCGTACCACCGGAAGCGACGAAGATACTGTTACCTTTGCTGCAGCCTTATTAAAAAGGACAGAGCGCTCTACCTCTGCGGCTGTATACGAATACGAACTGGTTTGAATAATGTTTTTTTGTTCACTATTTCTAAATTCATTTGTAGTTTTTGCTCGCACAATGCTCACCGAAAGGCTTATAAGAATTACAATGAGGGCTGTGCCTCCAAGCTCAATAAGAATCTGTTTTAATGAAACACCCTTTTGCTTTCCGAACAATTTCATTCTGACCATTATTCTAATCCACATAATTTCAAAAGGGACAGCAAAACAGGCAAAAAGTATATTCCCCGGTAAATTTGTGTTAAAAAAAGCGCGTAGTAAATTATTTCTTGTTTCTGTATCTAGCAGAACTGCATAGGGTAGAAAGGGAAGGGTCATAAGAACAGCAGAAATAAGAATGCCTCTTTTCTTTTTTGAAGAACGGGTTGCATAAACAATGAGATACTCTGCTGAAAATGGAATAAAGAGTGAAATATCGGCAGTAGTAAAGATAAAAATATTAATAAACACAACAATAAGCAGAAGGTATCCGTATATAAAGGACGTCAGAGGAAATGAAAATAGATACTGTGCAAGCGACACAAACGATAAAAATACGAGTCCGAATGCAAGTTTAATAATTAAGGCGGTAATATCGTTATATTGCCAGGAAGGAAAAATTACGAGTGTCAGCTGCTGCGCAAGGTGCAGGAATAAGGCCGTTATTCCAATTATGATCGGCAGTAGATACCAGGTTCTGCTCAGCTCCTCTTTCCGTAACATGGTTGCTTTTCCTACAAGAAAAGAAAAACTGCAAAGGAAAAAAAGCGATACACCCGATACTCCAATTATAACCATCATGAGAATATATTCCGGTACTATAAGCCGCTTTCCAAATACCTGTAAAAGAGTGTAATTATTGTCCCAGTTATCAACATCGGGAGGCTTAGTATTCCCGGTAAAAAAAGAAAGAGCCTGTGCAATGTTCTTAATCGAGGAAGGATCAATACATAATGCAGCAGAGGGAATTTCCTGATTGATCATATATGATACGACCGGGGAAACAGACACAAATCCCATTCTGTATAAGGAATTAAATCTTCCCTTAATGGTGAATTCAGTCTGTGATGCCTCAAGGCTTCTTAGTAATGCATCAACAAAGGACGAAGGACTGACACGGCCCTTTGTTCCTATTTCTACGACCGTTTTACGGTCAGAATTCTGCTGTGTAAACAACAATTCAACAGATGTCGTGTATGAAACCGACTCAAGGTGCTGAATGTAGGTTTTTATTCCCGACAAGGAGTTGGAAAGTGATGTATGAGGAGACTCATTATTTGCACAAAGTACTATTTCTACAGGATAGGAAGCAGGCCTCTCTTGCATTAATCTAATTAGCTGTGTTACCTCTGAATAATACATTTGAGCATTTTCCTGCGAAACTACAATAAAAAACCTGTATAGGGGATATTCAAGGGTACTTGGTAAAGAAATAACAATATTATAGGGGAATTCTTCCGATAATGAACCTGATAACAACTGCTTTGTAACGGTGAATCCGTCGGACACAAGTTTGCCTTCGAGGTTCTGCGAACGGTTTTGCTGAGAAACAAGAGCCTGTGTCAGCAGGAGAAAGACCAGGAATAAGTATAAATATCGGCACTTGTTCATAAACAACAGGATAAACGAAAGCGAAAGAAAACGTCAATAGTATGAGTTTTGGGATTTTACAAAAGAGTCATAATAGTGTATAATTCTAAAGATATAGGAGAAAGAAAGTAACATGTGTGCATCGAGTAAAAAGCCTCTGCTGGATTTACCTCTCAAGGTTATTTTGACGGAAGAAGGGGCTTCGCATTTTATCAGTAAAAATAAAAAACTTCTCCGGTTCCGTCTGGCTGATAATATAGAAGAATACGGTGTAATGTTTACTAATTTTGCTCCTTCCTCTCTCCAGCAGATGATTCTGCTGGATTATGTTTCAAAAATTGAAATTTCTATGCCGGAATTTGTGTCTTCCAGACAGGAAATAATGGATTTGTCAAAGCTGGTTGTTTTTTCAATTCTATATAAACAGTTTGACCGCCAGATACTTACCGGTTTGCTTGAAACTGATTGTATCCGCCGTCATAACCGTGCAAACCCTGCACAATTGCTCGATGAAAAAACAAAAATAAGCGATTCTGTATTGCGAAGCAGGATGGTTGGTCAGGAAGAGGTAATAGAAAAGGCACGAAAAAAAATACTTGAACCCATTTGGGATAGTATTGTAAATAATCATGATCTGACCCCGGAAGAGAAAAATATACATATTCTAATGGCAGAAAAATTTCTTACAAGGTTAAGTCTTTTTAACTGGTATGTAATTGTTAAGTTTTTTAAATCGGAAGGTTTTGATGAGCTGTTGAGCCGTATTCGTTCAACCCTTCATGAATATATGGAAAGAAGTAAAATTGCAGAGTATACGTCTCTCATGATTATGGAATTAGCACTTAACAGCGAAAATGCGAACATGAGAAAAGAGGCAAAGGTTATGTACCGCGGCCTGGAAGATAATGATATGCTGATATATGATCCGGAAATCCGGCAGAAAATAATATCCGAATTGGAAAGAAAGCATGAACTTGTTTTTATTTCCTGGAAATTGGGCGGCGGTTCAACATCAATTGGAAAACAGGGAAGAATACAAATAACCTTGTACAACAAGGACGATGAGTTCCAGGAAGTTAAAGAAAATATTGAAACGAAAAAATCTGCAAACTTAAACAAAAAGTCTCTTATTGATTTTTACAGGGAATTACCGGAAGGTCAGGAAGGTACCGATCTTGGTCTTTATTATTTGTCATATCTTGATGAGGCATGCAAAAAGGTTAATGTAAAATTTGAGTCTTTGGTCAATCAATATGCTTCAAGCGACTTGACTGTTATTAATTTGATTCTTAATTTTTAAATCAATGAAACTATCATCTTCACAAAAAATCTTATGTATATTCCTCTGTGTTTTTCAATTAATTGTTTATTTTTCATGCACAGATTCAACGCCGGAAATAGCCCGTGTTTTTTACAGCATGGTGTATGATTTCACAGACGAGTCTTTGCCTCCCCGGGTCCGCATGTCGGTTTTTATAGAAACCTTATCTGATTCAAGGAGAATAAAGGAAATTGCTTTATATCAAAAGGACGCTGATTATCTTTGGACCATTCAAAATCCTTTAGTTATTAAAGATACAGAAAAGATGTATTTTGGTCATCACGATATTGTTTTTCCTCCAAATACAGAAATTCCCGAAGGCCGGTACGAAGCCAGGTATTATGATCTTGCAATGAGGGAAGCCTCTGCCTTTTTTATGCTTGAAAAAATTCCTTCCCTTAGGGACGTAAAAATTTCTTCTCTTACTGCCTCCCGTTTCCGGAGTAAACAATTTGCCTCAGAATGTTCTGTTGAACAAATTACCTTGTACGATATTTTAGCAAATGTTCTTTATACAGGAAAAAGAACATTAGAAATTGACACCGATGAAAAAATTCTAAGTTTGTATCCTTCTGCTGTTTCTTACAGACTGTTTTATAAAAATCAGGATAATTCGACTGTTATAATTCTTCCTGAGGTTCAGCTCTCAGGGCTGCAGGACGCTGCTTTAGAAGAGGAATACGATGAGTGATTTATACAGACAGATCAAGACCTTTGTTCTCCGTGCCGGACGCATGACCGAAAGTCAACAGCGTGACTATGAAAAGCTGGGCGGAAGATGGGTTATTCCCTATGTGCCCCAGCATTTGAATTATATAGATGTTTTTGATGATTCAAAGGAAGTTGTTGTAGAAATAGGCTTTGGAATGGGTAAGGCAACAGCCCTGATTGCTCAGGATAATCCCGATAAAAATTACCTTGGCATTGAAGTTCACCGGCCCGGTGTCGGGCGCCTTTTAGGAGAAATTCATAAAAAAGGTTTACAGAATCTTTACATAATTGAACATGATGCAGTTGAAGTTCTTCAGCATATGATTCCTGACGGTTCAGTAAGCGCTTTCCATATTTTTTTTCCGGATCCCTGGCCCAAGAAAAAGCATCATAAGAGGCGCTTTATTCAAAGACCGAGAACAAATCTTTTATGTTCAAAATTATCTCCCGGCGGTTACATTTATATGGCAACAGACTGGCAGCCTTATGCCGAATTTGCTCTTGAAGAATTAACTGCAACTGAAGGTTTAAATAATGTTTATGAAGGCTTTGCACCCCGCCAGTCATGGAGACCGGAAACAAGATTTGAAGAAAAAGGGATAAACGCCGAACGTGAAATATTCGAAATTTTCTTTAAGAGGGATGTATGACGGTTGAAGAACTCGCCCGGTTAATTCAAAGGTATCAGACTTCCTATTATACCGGAGAAGCGGAAATACCGGATGCAGAGTTTGATGCGCTGTGGGATGAACTAAAGCAAAGACAAAGTGATCATCCTCTTTTACAGAAAATCGGCAGCGACATAGATGAGACTCAAAAGATTTCAGGCGGAACATTTAAAAAAGCAAAACACCTAATACCAATGGGCAGCCAGGAAAAGGCTGCAAATCCTGCTGAATTTGAGCAGTGGGCTTCAAAAATGTCCTTCGATGTTTTTTTAACTGAGTATAAACTTGACGGTGCGAGTCTTGAGCTTCAATATGAAAACGGACTTTTTACAAGGGCTGTTACAAGAGGCGACGGTGAGATCGGCGACGACATAACAAAAAATGTTCTTAAAATGAAGGGACTGGTAAAGAGCCTTAACAATAAAAAAGGAGAACGTATTGCTCTTACCGGCGGCGTCCGGGGCGAAGTAATTATGAGCCATGATGTTCATAAAACATATTTTAAAGACAAGGCAAACTGCCGCAATGCTGCAAACGGGCTGATGAAACGAAAGGACGGGAAGGGAAGCGAGCATCTGGAAATTATTTGTTATGATGCCTGGTTTGAAGAACATGAAACGGACAGTCCCTTCAGCAATGAAGAGGAAAAATTATCATGGCTTAGTTCATGCGGTTTTTCGACCGTTCCTGTAAAAATATGCAAAGGCGCCTCCGAGGTAATAGATTACCGGGCCTATGTTATGGAAATAAGAGAATCTCTCCCCTATGATATTGACGGTCTTGTAATAAAGGGAAGAGATATTGATGTTATTGATGCACAGCGCAAGAGGCCGGAAAAGCAGATTGCTTTTAAGTTCAGTCTGGAAGAAGCTGTTTCTGTTGTCCGTTCAGTGCTTTGGAGCGAGTCAGGATCAACCTACACGCCAATAGCAGAGTTTGATGCAGTAGAACTTGCAGGCACAAAGGTTCAAAGGGCGAGTCTTGTTAACCCTAATACGATCCGCGGTCTCGGGGTAAAAATTGGAAGCCGTGTTGTCGTAACAAAGAGGGGCGAGATAATACCGAAAATTGAATATGTACTGCATAATGATGTTCCAGCTTTTAAACACATACAGACCGATTTGTTTTCGGAATTGGAAGAAGAAATTGTCTTTCCTTCAGTCTGTTCACAGTGCGGGACACGTCTAACTGATGAGGGAACAAGACTGTATTGCCCTAATACACTTTGCCCCAAACGAATACATCACCGGATCGAAAAATGGGTATCTGTGCTCGACATCCGCGATCTAGGATTAACACTCATAAAACGTCTTTTTGACGCCGGAAGAGTCCGCTCCATCACTGATCTTTATACCTTAAATGAGGAAGATCTAACTCCTTTTTTCCTTAACAGCGAAAGCATGGAAAAAGAAAAGCAGTCTCTTGGTGCAAAAAAAGTGGCCTCAGCAATTCAGTCAAAGAGACGCATCCCGCTGCCTCTATTTATTGCCGGTTTTGACATAGAAGGTATAGGGGAAACCCTCGTTGAAAAACTTACTTCATCCGGCTTTTCTTCACTTGATGCTCTGCTCAATGCTTCCGCAGAAGACTTTGAGAAGGTTAACGGTTTTGGAAGCATTACCGGGAAAACACTCTGTGAGGGTCTACAAGAACATAAAGAAGAAATGCTCCATCTTGTAAAAAGCGGAATAATTGAAATAGAATCTAATGCAGGCGGTCGATTGGCAGGTTTCTCATTCTGCTTTACCGGAGAGCTTTATACAATAAAAAGAGCGGATGCAGAAGCCCTTGTTAAGAATAAAGGCGGGACTATAAAGACTTCAGTCGTTAAGGGCCTGTCGTATCTAGTGACTAATGACACCACAAGCGGATCTTCAAAAAATAAAAAGGCTCAGGAAGCCGGAATTCCGGTTATTTCTGAGGAAGAATTTTTATCCCTGGCCGGGAATTAAGCCATGCGCACTCCTCCGAGACAATCATCATTACGGGAGCTGTTTTTCTATATTTTTTCTCTTGTATGTATACTATTCTGCATCAATAGCGTGAACTATATGAGAATTAAGAGGGCTGTCGAGGTATTGCCTGCAGTTCCTCATCTGTATGAGCCTGTCAGGTTTATTTTGTATAGTTCCGCAGACAATTCAGTTAGTGCCCGGTTTTGGTTTTATGATGTTTCGGGCAGAGAAGTCGCCTCTTACGAGAGGAGCTGGAGAGGATACGCTCTGGCCTTAGAAATACAGCATCTGATTGCGCATCCTGCGTATGTTTCCATTCCCGTGCGTGTTAAAAATATAAATACCTTTGGAGGAATCACTTCGAGGGGTACTGTAATAAGCAGATATTTTTTTAAAGACAAAGATTGTATTTTATTATCATCCGCTATGAACGGTCTTTTATCATCTGATATTGCAGGTATTAATTTTTTATGCAGGTTTATTGTCGATAATTCATTTACAAATGCACCTTTTTTTTTGTTTAAAGACAGGTTTGTTAAAACACAGCTTTTAAGTTTGGAAGGCTGCGAGACGGGTGTGCTCTATTCCGTGAGGTGTTCTCAGGGCAATGCTCTGATTGTCCGTTAGTCTGCCAAAAAAATCCCGAATGCATCTATAAAAAAATCCGGGTTAACGGCTTGTCCTAAGAGTCTCATTTCCCAGTGCAGGTGGGGTCCTGTCGATAAACCGGTATTCCCCGAAAGTGCTATAGTATCGCCTGCCTTGACTATAGTACCGGTCTCAACAGCAAGTTTATTCAGGTGATAATACAGGCTGTAGAGTCCCGGCAGATGTTCTATGACAACGGTCCATCCGGTAGAAATTCTGTATTCCGTCATGACAACCCTTCCAGCTCCGCAGGCAAAGACCGGTGTATTTTCAGGAATGCCGAAGTCGATGCCGTTATGTAGACTTGTTTCACTTTTTCCGTCTGTGTATTCATATATTCTGCGGTCGCCGAAAAAACTTGTCCGCCGTGTAAGAGAGGAAGGGAGTACAAACGTGCTGTCTGCAAATAAAGAATTGAGATTCTTTTGTGCAAGCAGCGCATTAAGAATTCTAATCTGACTCATTCTCTGCTCAGATACATCTGTTTTTATGGCCGTATTTGAATCATCAAGAACCAGTGTTTCTCTAATAAACTCTTTCGGCAGAACAGTAAAGGGAAGATCGAAGGTCATTAATTCTTCATTATTGATGCGGTATTCAATTCTTATTAGAAATTTACCTTCTTTAACATAAGTCGAAAGCGGCCAGCCTGCGAACAAGGTAATTGCTGAATCAGATGCTTTTAGGGTATAAAGATTCGTCTTTCCGATGCTTTTACCATTATCATGGCCGATAATTGTCATCGATGCCTGTGCATCGATGCCTTCATTTTTCTGGTGCAGTATAAAATCCATCTGTAAAAATACAGGATCGCCTTGGTATACCTCATCGGCAAAGACTGCTTCCAGAGAATACACCTTACCATGGTATAAAGCAGTGCGTGCAGAAACAGCAGCTAATAGCATGCATAAAAAGAGAACAACGGCCGTTTTTTTGTGATACATGAAAATTAAGTACTCCTTGATTTTTGTATGTCGCTTATTATCATCTGAAGATTTTCTATTCCATTAAAAGTATTTCTGCTTATTTGAAACACAACATCCACTGTATCGCCGGCATCGAAGTCTCTTTTTAGTCTGGCGGATTCTTTCCAGAACATTGCCGGCCACTTTGTACCGCCGCAGGCAAAGGTAAGTTTAAGATGCTGCGGATCAGTTTTACCTATAATATCAGCAGATAAAATGACAAGTTTTTTTGTCAAAAATATGAGGGGAGGGTTTGCTTCTCCAAAGGGTTCAAACAAGTCTATCGTTTTTAAAATATCGGGAGTTAAATATTTAGGCAGCAGCTCGGCATCAATATCCAGCGTTTCGGCTTCATTGGAAAGTTCTATAAGGGCAGAAAGCTGCTCCAGTTTTTTCATAAAACTTTCTAAATTTTCCTTATACAGGCTGAATCCGGCAGCAAAATCGTGTCCGCCGTGGTTTATAAAGAAGGTTGCGCATTGATCGAGCAGCCCTGTTACATCATAGCCGAGTGCAGATCTCATAGATCCCATGACAATGCCTTCTTCGCCCTTTGTCATAATTATTGAAGGCACCTTGTGAGCCTGCGCAATTCTGCTGGAAAGGATTCCGGTAACGCCCCGATGAATTCTCTCATCATAGATTGCAATGAGTTTTCCCGAAAACCTTTCTTTAGATTTATACGTCTGCGATTCAGCATATTCCCATGCGTCCATACCGAGTTTTCTGCGGTCAATGTTGAGCTGCAGTATCTGATCTGCTAAGGTATTTCTTTCTGCCTGATCATGAGCTAAGAATAATTTCAAAGCGGTTTCCGGCTGCCCCAGGCGTCCGGTTGCATTGAGAGCGGGCGACACTGTCCAGGATAAATCTGTGGAGCTTATCCGTTTTCCTAAAAGATTCTGGCGCGCCATGAGTTCCAATAATCCCGGCCTCACCTTTCCTGTATTTAAAGAGGCTAAGCCCTGCCGGACTAAAATTCTGTTTTCGTTTTGAAGGGGCATAATGTCAGCAAGTGCTGCTATTGCGACCAGCTGCAGGTCGTGGGCATCACGCTCAACAGGAGAAAGCGGACAGTCTCCGGTGAGGGCGCAAAGCTGTTTTACATAGGATTTTTGAATAAAGGTAATAAAAATATTAAAAAAGACATCAATTTCGCTGACTATTCTATCCTGATACTTTGCCGTTTTAGAAAAGCTTTTTAGCCGTAAAAGACTCAAATCCTGCACGCTTGGAATAATTTTACCTATTTCTGTGCGGATGTCGAACATATTAAACTCAACACCTTCTCCAAATGCCTGAGCGAGCATTTTCTTCTGCACATTCTGATTCCATACAAAAATCTGTTGTCCCTGTAAAAAGGGTATGAGCCGTGTTTGATGAATGGAGACAACCCCGCTCATAATAGTTTCTGAGAGGCGATCTTTTTCACACATATTTTGTACTTTTATACACTCTATAAGAAAGGCTTCATTGACAGGGCTTACATTTAAAAGGCAAATTTCCTGTTTATAGACGTCGCTTTGTGCAAAACGAAGGGCGCTTGCCAATTTGTATACGACCGCACAGCCGGAAATATCTTTAAAAGGATACCCTGAATCCTCCATTTTCGGGTTAACAATAATAGCAGGAGAGGGGAGAACTTCGGGCGGATTATGATGGTCAACGATAATGACAGAAATACCGAGATCTGCTGCATGAGCAATTTCGCTGTTGTTTGAAATTCCGCAGTCAACCGTAATGATGAGTGTTCCATAATCCTTTGCAAAATCGTCTACCGCTGCAATAGAAAGACCGTACTGATCATTGCCTGAAGGAAGCCGGTAGCGGACATCAATGCCCATATCGGAAAGGCACTGGTAGAGTACTGTAGTACTGGTTATACCGTCCACGTCGCGGTCGCCGAATATTAAAACCTTCTCGCCTTCATCTCTTGCATCGAGAATGCGGTCTACAGCATCCTCCATTGTGGAAAATAAAAAAGGATTATGCTGATACCGTAAATCATCTTCAAGGTAAAATAACACTTCCGGGCTTTTTGTTATGCCCCTGCGTGCTAATATACTTGCAGTCAGCAGATCGCATCCGTATCTGCTGTGCAGTTCTTTAACTACTTCTTTTGGGACATCTTTTTTATTCCAAACTGTCATGTATAATAAATCCTTACAAAAGTGTCTGTTTTTTACAGATACCAAATTTTCCTAGAGTATTTTCTTCAAAACAAGCTTAACCGGATCCATCTTTTCACTCGAGTATGACAGAGCATCCTCAAGGAGCGGTATGGCCTGTGTAAAGCATTCTTCGTTTTTACCGAATACTTCCATGATGAGCTGTCCTTTTTTTACAAAGCAGCCTTCCCGGGCATGAAGAATGATGCCGGCATCCGGACAAACTTTTTCATCTGTCCTGTTTCGGCCGACTCCGAGATTAACTCCGGCAAGCCCTGTCTTATATGCATGAATGCTTAAGAACCCGTCCTGCGCAGCTTCTATAGTCCTTTTAAAAGGGCTTCTGCGCACATTTCTCTGTGATAGCAGTGCTTTATCATCGCCGCCTTGTTCCCGTACATTTGCGAGAAATAGTTCCATTGCTCTGCCGGATTGTACAGCTTCTTTGCACCGTTCAATACCTTCTTCTTCTGTAGAAGCCTTTCCTGCAAGGACTAGCATCAGGGCTCCCAGCGCATAGGTAAGCTCCATTACATCCTCAGGACCCTTTCCTTCAAGGCAGTCAAGTGTTTCTTCAATTTCTAAAAAATTGCCTATTTTCATTCCCAGAGGAGTGTTCATATTTGTAAGAAGGGCGGCGGATTTTTTACCCATAGACTGTGCTGTTTTTACAAGGCTCTCGGCCAGTTCCTGTGCAGCCTCCGGAGTTTTCATAAAGGCGCCGTTACCAAACTTAACATCAAACACCAGGGCATCCGAGCCTTCTGCAGCCTTTTTAGATAAAATACTTGCAGTAATAAGAGGAACAGATTCGACTGTGCCGGTTACATCGCGCAATGCATATAAAAGCCTGTCGGCCGGAACTATTTTTTCAGTCTGGCCTGTCATGGCAAAGCCTGTTTTTTGCAATATAGATTTAAACTCGTTTACTTCAAGCCCTACACGATAACCGTCAATAGCTTCGAGTTTATCGAGTGTGCCTCCGGTATGTCCTAATGCTCTTCCGCTCATCATAGGAACGGTAAGTCCGCATGCGGCTGTAATGGGTGCCAGGGGAAGCGATATTTTATCGCCGACTCCGCCGGTTGAATGTTTATCTACGAAGGGACCGTGCAGGTCTGTAAGGTCAATACTATCTCCTGAGTGAAGCATGACATCGGTAAGGCAAGCTGTTTCTTTAAAAGACATCCCGTTAAAAAAGACAGCCATGAGCCACGATGAAACCTGATAATCCGGAATGCTGCCGTTAACATAGCCGTTTATTAGAAACTCAATTTCTTCCCGGTTTAACTGCTCTCCTCCCTTGTTAAGAAGAGAACCCCTTTTTTTCATGATTATATCGACTGCTCTCATACTGATATTCCTTATTGGTGGTATTAAAAGAGTATACCATGAAATTCCGTCAAAATCCAGCTACTGTTCTTTTTTGACCGTTTTGTGGTATAGTTCTCTGATGAGAACCAGCACACTTACACACGATACGAGTTATAACGGATTTACCGTTCTCGACATTACTCCCATTCCAGACTTTGATTCCTTAGGAATCTGGCTCCGCCACGAGGCGACCGGGCTGGAAGTTTTTCACATGCTCAATGATGATGAAGAAAATTTATTCGGCTTTGTTTTTAAAACACCGCCGGAAGACTCGACCGGAGCTGCTCATATTTTGGAGCATTCGGTACTTTGCGGATCTAAAAACTATCCCTTAAAAGACCCTTTTATAAGACTTGGAAATCAAAGTGTAAAAACTTTTTTAAACGCTATGACCTTTCCCGACAAGACAGTGTATCCTGCAAGCTCTCTTATTGAAACCGATTATTTCAACCTGATGGCTGTCTACGGCGATGCTGTATTTTTCCCGCTTTTAAAGAAAGAGATTTTTTTACAGGAAGCTCACCGGCTCGAAATAGATGAGACAGGTACCGTTTCCATTCAGGGTGTTGTATATAACGAGATGAAGGGTAATTATTCCAGTTTTGAAAGCATCGTCTCAGATTGGACTGTGCGCTCCATTCTGCCTGGTACAGCCTATGCCCATGATGCAGGAGGCGACCCTGCAGAAATACCGAATCTGAGTTACGAAAAATTCAAGAATTTTCATAAAAAATACTATGATCCGTCAAACTGCAGATTATTTCTGTACGGCAATATTTCTACAGAAAAACAGCTTGATTTTTTAAATGAGAGATTTTTACATGATCCTTCGTTTAAAAGTGAACCCTTTGCCAGACTCCTGGCCGGTCAGCGCGATATGGAGTCTTTTTCTGCAACAGAGGTAAAACCTTTCTCTTCCCCTGTCGAATGCCGTGTGGGCGGCCCCTCGCTGAGTACCGAAAACAGCGATGAAAACTCAGGTCCGACAGTGCTTTTTTCCTGGCTTATTGGAGAAACCGAAGACCCTGAACAATTTATGGAATCGGTACTAATAAGTCAAATTCTTTTGGGACATGACGGTTCTCCTCTTTCAAAAGCGCTCATAGACTGCGGATTAGGGGAAGACATAGCCCCGAACACCGGAGTGGAAAGCGAACTACGCTATCTATTATTCAGTGTTGGTCTTCGCGAAATGCAGGAAGGAAAAGAAGGCGAACTTGAAAAAGTAATAATCGGGACAATTCAAAAACTTATACAGCAGGGTGTTTCTGAACAAGACATAGAAGCTGCCATCATGGCCGTAGACTTTGCAGACCGTGAAATAAAACGATCGCACGGTCCGTATTCATTAACACTCATGCGCCGCTGCCTTAGGGGCTGGCTCAACGGTGCGCATCCTGCAAAAACGATTTTTAATAGAAAAGCCTTTCAGAAAATAAAAGAAAGAATTGCATCGGATCCCATGTATTTAAAAAATCTTCTGCGCCTGTATTTCATTGAAAATAAACACATGGTCTGCCTTACCGTAACTCCCGAAGATAATTATGAACAGCTCATGAAGGAAACTTTTGATAAGCAGATTGCAAAACTTACTGCAGGAAAAAGCCGTGATGAGCTGGAAAAAAACATAAAAGAACAAATGGATTCTCTGCATGCGTACCAAAGCTCCATAGACTCTGAGCAGTTATGCGCCCGTCTTCCCCATATTCATCCGGGTGATCTTGACAGCAGTATTGATACAATCAACACAGAAAAATTTAATCTTCGGGGAATTCCCTCTTTTTTACACCGTCAAAGTGTAAACGGCATTGTGTATGCCGAAATAGGCTTTCCCTGCGACACCTTCAACCCTTCTGATTTTCCCCTCCTGCCGTTTTTTTCTACTGTCATGGTTAATACGGGCTTTAATGGAATGGACTGGGCCGAAGCTGCTTCATACACAGCAAGAATCTCGGGCAGCCTCGATTCTGCCCTTTTTACCTCGTCAGAAACGTATGAACTTGCACAGAAATGCGGTGTTATAGGAAAAGACGGTACCGTTTTATTAACTGATGACAAGAGAACAGACGCACTATACTCCTATGACCCGGTCTGCGGTAGATCCTGGATATTTTTTAGAATAAAAATGCTGAGCGAAAAAACTGATAAAGCACTTGATATGTTTTTATCAAGCATAACAGGAGCAGATTTTTCCGACACAAAGCGTCTTTCGGATCTTCTTAAAGAGTACAGAAATGATATAGATTCATCGGTCATTCCTGCAGGAAATTCTTATGCGTTGTCCCGGACAACTTGTACGGCAAGCCGCTCGAAGGCTATTGATGAAATTTGGAACGGACTGAGCCAGCTCTATTATGTTCATGATCTGTGCAATGCTGATATTACCTCTGTGCGCGCTAAACTTGAAAATATGAAAAAGCACATGCTTGCAGGCGGAGCTGTAATCAACATCATCTGTGAAGATGTTATGGTTACACCTGTACAAGAAAGCTTTGCCAAGGCATTACATACCTATCTTCCCGATTTAGGTGCGCCTCAAAAGCCGTTCCCCTGCAGGGATGATGATTTTTATGCGTTAACAAGCATAGATCACGACATTTCAAATAAGCTGAGCGACAAGGAATTGATTGTACTTTCAACTCAAGTGGGCTTTGCCTCCTGCTCTGTTTTTACACCTCCGTATGATATTGCACAAAGCGTGTATTTATCGTTAGCAGCTCATTGGCTTACAAACGGCGCCCTATGGGAAAAAATTAGAACCATGGGGGGTGCCTACGGGGCCTATGCTTTCCCGGATATGATGGAAAGAACTTTTTCGTTTGCAACATACCGTGATCCTAAACCGGAGAAAAGTCTCGAAGTATGGATTGAAGAACTTACAAAGGCTTCCGGTATTATTATTGACGAAGTAACAATGGAAAGAATAATTACCGGTTCATACAGCAAGGAAATACAGCCCCGAACACCGTCTGGAAAAGGCGGGGCAGGATTTATGAGGGCTCTGTATGGAATAAGCGATGAAAAACGGGCTGAAAAACTTACAACTCTTCTTAGTGCTGAACCTGCAGATATTCAGAAAAGTCTTCAAAATCTCCTAAATCTCTTGTCAAAAAGAAAAATGGTGATTATTTTCAATAAAACGCTTGAAAGCGCTGGAAAAATCATTGTTTTGCCGTTATAATTAGGTAGCAGGATAAGTTATACTGATTCTTACATAAGCGGTATAACAGCAGTTAAGAAATAAGGGTTAGTTATGGACAAGAAATTTAAAGAGTGTGCAGACAAATTACGGTGTCTCGTTTCTGATATTCAAGGTGCTCCATATCCGGGGTCTTTGGATAATGAACTGTATTACATCTGGTATGAACATGTACAGAGAAATGCAATGGAATGTTTTGAGTATCTTGACGAAAACTTTCCTAAAGAAAAAGATGATATTTCCAAGACATTGAAAGGCGTTATGTAAACAAAAAAATGTAATACACAAACTTTGTTTTCCGGGAAACCTGTACTGATTGCGGTACAGGTTTTTTTTGCATATCAGTGTATGAATTTTTCTCATTTATTAATTCTGTATGCCGAAAATGAAATAGCAACATCTATTTTTAACTGAGGTTATAATGGCAATTTCACGGGAAAACCGAAGAAAAAATCTCTACATGCTTCGAGGCTTGGGAAGAAAAAATTCATATGACTGGTGGTGGCATTCATTTACCGGATACAATAAGATCACTGGAGAGCCTAAGTCCTTTTTTATAGAATATTTTGTAATTAACCCGGCTGTATCTCCCAGAACTGTTCAGTTTGGAAATGCTTTTTCAGCTGTAAAAAAATCCCAGAAACCCTCTTATGTAATGATTAAAGCAGGTGCGTGGGGTAATGATGCAAAACAGATACACAATTTTTATCCTGTAAAAGACCTTTCCTGTAATAAGCACCGCCTTGACCTCCGGGTTGGAAGCTGTACACTTACCGAAAAAAACTTAACAGGTTCTGTTTCTCTGAATTTTTCCGAAGCGCATAATCATCCTGAATATATGTCTTCTTCCGGGTCAATGTCGTGGAATCTGCAGATGGATAAGCAGATTCCCTACAATGTAGGGTACGGAACCTCCGGCTTATTTCGCTCATTATGGCCCTTCGAAATGTACTGGCATGCCCAGGGCGTAAAAACCTTATACGCCGGTTCAGTTATTCTAGACGGAGAAGAATATACAGTCACTCCTCAGCGGTCTTTCGGCTATGCAGATAAAAACTGGGGTCGCGATTTTACAAACCCTTGGCTTTGGCTTTCAAGCTGTAATCTTATCAGTTTAATAAGCGGACAGCGGCTTAAAAATTCCTGCTTCGATATAGGAGGAGGAAGGCCTAAGTTTTTGGGAAGACAGATGAAAAAAAAGCTCTTGTTTTATTTTTATCACGAAGGTGATGAATATGAGTTTAACTTTTCTAAGTTTTGGAAAAAAAGCACGGTTAAATATACATTTACTCAAAACGGCCCTCTTGCTCATTGGGCAGTAACTGCAGAAAATAAAAAATATTTTATTGATGTTGATGTTTACTGCAAAAAAAGCGATATGCTGTTTATAAATTATACAGCTCCGAACGGGTTAAAACTTCACAATAATTTATGGAACGGCGGTACCGGCTACGGTGAAATACGGCTGTATAAAAAAGTAAAGAAAAATCTGGAAACAATAGAGCATGCCCGAATCGAAAACTGCGGCTGCGAATACGGCGAATACTAAAAAACCTGCTTGCTTTTATCGTAGTTTATGCGTAAATTTATGTCATGAACTACGATAAATTTACTTTAAAAGCACAAGATGCAATACAGGCGGCTAATTCAATAGCGCAGCAGGAAGACCACAGCGAAATAGGCACAGAACACCTTCTTCTGGCTCTGCTTGAGCAGGAGGACGGTGTTGTACCGCCTCTTATTGAACGTATAGGTGTCAATCTTGACCGCTTAAAGGATCAGGTAGAGGAACTTTTAGACACCTATCCCCGCGTGACAGGCGGCGCTCAGATTCATTTCTCAAATGAAGCTTCAAAAGTCATCGCAAAGGCTGAAAAGGAAACAGCCAGCCTCAAAGATGAGTATCTTTCAACAGAGCACATTCTTTTAGCAATTGCCCAGTCCGACGGAAGATGCGGTGCCCTGTTAAAAAAAGAGGGGATTACCCGCGATTCAATTTTCCAGGCATTAAAAGCTGTCAGGGGAAACCAGAGGGTTACCAATCAGGATCCCGAAGCTACCATGCAGGCATTGGAGAAATACTGTAAAGACCTAACAACCCTTGCAAAGCAGGAAAAAATAGATCCTGTAATAGGACGCGACGAGGAAATACGGCGTGTTATGCAGGTATTGTCGCGCAGGACAAAAAATAATCCGGTTCTCATCGGCGAGCCCGGTGTCGGAAAAACTGCCATCGTCGAAGGCCTTGCGCGCCGCATCGTTTCCGGCGACGTTCCGGACAGTTTAAAAAATAAACAGCTTCTATCGCTCGATCTCGGCTCCCTTGTTGCAGGAGCTAAATTCCGGGGGGAATTTGAAGAACGCTTAAAGAGCGTGATTCATGATGTGCAAAAATCTGAAGGAAGAATAATTCTCTTTATAGACGAACTTCATACCCTTGTAGGGGCAGGGGCTTCAGAAGGCTCAATGGATGCATCAAACCTCTTAAAGCCGGCACTAGCGAGGGGAGAGCTTCGCGCAATAGGAGCGACAACCCTCGATGAATACCGCAAATATATTGAAAAAGATGCTGCTCTTGAGCGGCGGTTTCAACAGGTGTATTGTGCAGAACCCTCGGTAGAAGATTCTATTGCCATCCTTCGCGGCTTAAAGGAAAAATATGAGGTGCATCATGGTGTAAGAATCCGCGATGAAGCCTTAGTTGCTGCTGCTGTCTTGTCAAACCGCTACATTACAAGCCGTTTTCTGCCGGATAAGGCCATCGACCTTGTAGATGAAGCCGCCAGCCGCTTAAAAATGGAAATTGAAAGCCAGCCGACGGAGCTTGATCAGGTAGAAAGAAAAATACTCCAGCTCACAATTGAGAAGCAGGCATTATCAAAAGAAACAGATGATGCTTCCATTGAACGTCTTACTAAACTCGAAAAGGATCTTGCAGACCTTACCTCAAAGCGCGATGCAATGAAGCTGCAGTGGGAAAATGAAAAAAAACGCATCGATGAGGGCCGTGTATTAAAAGAGCAGCTTGAACAGCTTCATCTCGATGAAATACGCTACACAAGAGAAGGAAACCTAACAAAGGCTGCAGAAATTAAATACGGTCTTATTCCCGAGCTTGAGAGGAAGCTTTCAGAGTCTACAAAGGAAGCGGAAGCAAAGATTACAAAGAAAAACATAAAAGACGGCTGTACAGTACCGGAAGGAAGACTCCTGCGTGAAGAAGTCTGCGAAGAAGATATTGCACGGGTTGTTTCCACCTGGACAGGAATCCCTGTTACCAAGATGATGGCAAGCGAGATGCAGAAGTTCCTTGAACTTGAAGATGTACTTCATAAACGCGTTATTGGACAGGATGAGGCTGTCATTTCTGTAGCAGACGCCATACGGCGTAATAGAGCCGGCTTGTCCGATGAAAACAAACCCCTTGGAAGCTTTTTGTTCATCGGTCCGACCGGCGTCGGAAAGACTGAGCTTGCAAAAACGCTTGCAGACTTTTTGTTCGATGATGAAAAGTCGCTCACTCGCATCGACATGAGCGAGTACATGGAAAAATTTGCGGTGAGCCGTCTCATAGGCGCTCCTCCCGGTTACGTCGGCTACGATGAGGGAGGACAGCTTACAGAGGCAGTGAGGCGAAGGCCATACAGTGTTGTTCTATTTGACGAAATAGAAAAGGCGCACCCCGATGTATTTAATGTACTCCTTCAGGTTCTCGATGACGGACGCCTGACCGATTCTCAGGGGCGCGTCATAGACTTTAAAAATACCATTATTATTATGACGAGCAACATAGGCAGCGACTTTATTCTGCAGGCTGATACAAACGATAAAATGAAGGCTCTTGAACCAAGGATTGATGAACTTTTAAAAGCTTCATTCAGACCCGAGTTCTTAAACCGCATCGATGAAGTTATTACCTTCTCGCGGCTAGAAAGATCATGCGTATCATCGATTGTGCGCCTTCAGCTTGAACGTGCTTCTAAACGGCTTGAGTCGAGGCGTGTTAAACTCGTTGTAACAGATAAGGCTGTTGAATTCCTCTCTGAAGCAGGTTACGATCCGCTTTTCGGAGCGCGTCCCATAAAGAGGGCAATCCAGACCTATTTGGAAAACCCTCTGTCAAGAGAAATACTTGCAGGAAAGTACGAGGACGGCAGCACCATCACCGTAGATCATACAGCCGGATCGGCTGCGCTCAGTTTTTCATAAACCTGGCCCTCTGTTGCATCAAAAAAAACTTCCCCTGCCAATTACAGTGAGGGGAAGGTTTTTTATTGTTATTAAGATTGGTTTAAGTTCTTGTATCTATGCTTATTTCTGTAACGTAATGAATCCATCATATTACAGGAGTAAGATATGAAAAGATTTTTTAGTATGTGTATTGTTTCACTAATTCTGGCATCAGCATTGTGGACAGAAGGAAGAACAGATTCTTCAACTGCCGGCTCAGCCCGGAATAGTACTGATGAAGCTGGAAATCAGCGGAACAGAGGGGATATGGCACCCGATTTTCAAGGAGAGGGACGGATGTTCGGAGGAGGAATGATGCAGGGAGGAGCTGGAACAGCTCCTGTCAATACCTCATCTTCTAATGTTTCAACCCGTTCGATTATTGATGACAGGTCAGACAATGTTGAGTCAGTTACGTTCAAGAGGATTGTTTCTGTAGATGTTGGAGCGACTACCAGCGATGCGGACGGGAAAGAAGTAGCCGTGTCATTTACTGAAAACGGCCTTGAAATTATCAGCTTACTCACAGAACCTGTAAAAGTCGTTTTAAGCGGTTCTATGAAAGGCACTATCAGTATAGAAAGGAGTGAAGGCGATATTGCCCTCGTTCTAAACAATCTCACGGTAATTGCGGCGGACGGGCCGGCGCTTGTGTCGAATAGTACGCATAAGACGTATGTTGTGCTTGAAAAGGGATCAAAAAATATTCTTGCGGATTCCAAAGAGCGGGATGTGAATGCCAAAAAAGGTGCAGTCTATTCTAAGGGCTCTCTTATTTTTTCAGGCGGGGGTTCGTTATCAGTTGATGCCTCATATAAAAACGGAATATACAGTGATGATTATATCAGTGTAAAAAGCGGAACTATTGCTGTCTTTGTCAGCGCCCGGGATGCTGTACGAAGTATAAACGGTTTTATCATGTCCGGAGGAAATCTGAGCATTACCGGAACGGGAAGCGTCACAGATGAAGAAAGCAAGGGCATTAAGGTTGACGGAGAAGAGAACAAAAACAGAGCGGGGGAAGGTTTTATTGTAATAAGCGGCGGAACCATAAACATAAGCACTGTAGGAAAGGCAGTTACAGCAGCATGGGAAAAGGAAGAGGATGCAGAAACTGACACAACATCGGATGATCCAAATTCCTATGTAAAAATCACCGGAGGAACCGTTACTATTAAGACGACGGGAAAACCCTATGAGTATGAAAGCGAAGAAGGGGTAACTGTCAGCTGCAGTCCGGAAGGTATAGAAGCTAAAACGGACCTTATAATATCAGGCGGAACAATAAAGGTTGAGACCGCAGATGACTGCCTTAATGCCGGTATTTCAATACAAATTTCAGGAGGCAGTCTTGAAGTTAAAAGCAGCGGAAATGATGCAATGGACTCCAATGGTGCTTTGACAATATCAGGCGGGATTATTAATGCACAGGGAGGTAGAAGCCCTGAGACAGCCTTTGACAGCGATATGTATCCGTTTACCATAACCGGCGGAACGATTTTTGGAACAGGTGGCACCAATATGTCGTATCCGTTAGACTCGGAGAATTCTCAAAACACACTAATAGTTTTCTCTACGCTGGACAATGGCAAAGAGCTTCGCATTCTTGACAGCAATAATAAAGAAATCTTTTCTGCTGATATTGCCTCCTGGACCGGCAGCGCAGTAATCTCATCCCCTGCATTTCAAAAGGGACAAACTTACACCTTGTACAGCGGTGATACAAAAATAACTTCTTTTACGATTGAAAATTCTACAACAACCATCGGTCAGAGCACGGAACAGGGTTTTGGAGGAAGGGGAGGTTTTCCCGGTGGAGAAATGGGCACCCCTCCTGCTGACGGAAATTTTAAAGGAGGAAAGAGAGGTATGGCGCCTCCCGATGCTTCAAATCCTGTTCAAAAATAGAGTAAGATGAGTACAAGTACCGAGCTCTGAACTATTTTTCAATATCAGTTTGCTTAAAAGATAAGCACTTTTACCAATCCGGCA
>Ga0116148_1000507_pt1 | contig 48810 bp, 46 predicted proteins | sample AD_UKC055_MetaG_FD_89786 | JGI IMG/M metagenome (GOLD analysis project Ga0116148, IMG submission 89786) | Active sludge microbial communities of municipal wastewater-treating anaerobic digesters from USA - AD_UKC055_MetaG | ecosystem: Engineered > Bioreactor > Anaerobic > Digestate | place: USA...
AGCTCGGACAGTACTTCAATACATTCAGGAAAAATCTGGCGTCAATAATCCGCACCATACGGGATTCGGTCGAAGTTCTCAAAAAGGATGCAGAAAGTCTTTCATCAAATATGGAAGAAACCTCAGCTGCAATCAGTCAGATCGATGCAAATATCGGCTCGATACAGACTAAAACAGGACAACAGTCCGCAGGGGTTTCGCAAATCTCCTCAACAGTGGAGGAAATAACCCGGAACATTGAATCACTCAACCGCCAGATAGAGGATCAGACCGACACGCTGACAGAAAGCTCGTCCGCAATCGAGCAGATGATCGCGAATATTCAAACCGTTACGCGCACTATCGATACCGGGATGACCAGCATAACGGCATTGCAGCAAACGTCGATAGACGGCTACACGCAGATCGGCGAAGTGACGGCTATCGTTCAGGAAATTGCAAAAGCGTCGGAATATGTGCTCGAAGCCAACGAGGTTATCAATGCAATTGCAGCCCAGACAAATCTGCTGGCTATGAATGCGGCGATAGAAGCAGCCCATGCCGGAGAATCAGGAAAGGGATTTGCAGTTGTCGCAGATGAAATACGAAAACTGGCCGAGAACTCGTCTGAGCAATCAAAGTCGATAGCCGCGTCGCTCGGTTCGCTTCGTTCGCTGGTGTCCCGTATTGTCGAAGGAATCGATAAAACCAACGGAAACTTTGAGGCTATCCGTTCCTCTGTTGCAAGTGTTGCCGATCAGCAGAACGAGATACGCAACGCAATGGATGAACAGAGCACCGGAATCAAAACGGTTCTTGAGTCGCTTGAAAAGCTCAAGCAGATAACCTGGGAAGTCGAATCAGGATCGAAGGAAATGAATACCGGAAGCCGGAACATCGTCAGAGAAATGCAGAATCTGGTATCTGTGACAAAGGAAATCCTCGACAACATCGATGAGATGAAGCAGGGAACTTCGGAAATTGCTCATGCGGTTTCCAGTGTGCTTGAGCTTTCGCAGCAGAATTCGGAGGGGATACATCAGGTCGAACGCGGCACTGCGCGTTTTATCATTTGAAGTCAAGCACTTCGCTGCCGTCCCATGCTTCCGGGGGATTCTCGGCGTATTGCCTGCAGCGTTCCAGAAGCACTCTGGACGAGTGATCCTCGGGCCGAGCGGCCAGTGCCTTTGACAGATACTCTCCCGCAGTCGACCAGTTCCCGAGCCGGCACATTGATAAACCTTTTGAATACAGATCGTTGAAAATGACGTTTCCGGACTCTTCAGCGGTCATCACGGTATACAAACGCGTTGCAGAGGCCTTTCCCTTCACCCGCACCGAGTCTATTTCCCTCAGCGGATATCCCGGTCCGAGTTCGGCAGCAATGCAGTCGCTGACGATTATTTTACGGCGGTAGTGCTTGGTCAGTCCTTCGATCCTCGATGCCAGATTGACGGTATCCCCTATCACCGTATACTCGGATTTTTCCTGCGAACCGATATTCCCGACAATTACTTCTCCAGCATGAATTCCGATACCAATATCGAAGCCCGAATCGGGCATCCATAGACCGTCAGTATTCAGATGGGGCAGCGCTTCAACCATTTCGATCGCAGACTTCACTGCGCGGACCGTATTGTCCGGGTAGCTGGTCGGCGCACCGAAAACAGCCAGAATAGCGTCCCCGATAAATTTGTCGATCGTACCGCCGTGCTTTTTAATAATCGAGACCATCATATTAAAGTACTTGTTCAAAAGCTCGACCACTGAATCGGCGGTATTCTCTTCGGAAATACGGGTGAAATTGCGAATATCGGAAAAAAGTACGGTAACAGTCCGTTTTTCGCCAGCCAGCACACCGTCTGTTGGATTGCGGGAAATAAGAGTATCGATTACCTCGCCCGGAACATATTTAGCAAAGGCATTTTTAATGCGAATCTGCATTTCATTCGTATGATTGAACAATATTGCATTATCAAGCACCATGCCCGCATTCAGTGCAAACTGCTCCAGATTGAGCCTGACCTGTTCCGAGAAATAGTTGTTCGTACAGTTTCCGACATGCAAGGTTCCGATAACCGAATCGCCCCGACCGGGAAGCTGAACCGAGGTGTACGAGCTGATAGTGCCGCCCTCTATTCGGTTGCAGGGACAGGGATACGTGTCTTCGAATATGTGCGTATGCACAGATACTAAATCCAGATCCGGGAAAAAATGATAAAAATCGCTGAGGCATACACTGACAAAATCATGAATTTCCTTTGCAGGGATATTTTTTGCGGCAAGAACATAGGCTACAGCCTTGCGATCGTATCGGGTCAACAAAACCGAGATATGCGGTTCGCACACCCGATATACGAGAGACAGAAGATCGTGTGCGGTTTCGGGCAGAGAAGTCATATACTTTCCGATTTTCGCAAGGCTGTCAGTCAAACTTGCAGAAAAAAGCTGACGATCCAAAACTGAACCGAGCATCTCAAAAAGACGGTCCCGGGTTAAAGATGCCCCGTCGCGCGCAATGACATCGGTGTCGATAGGCCCCGGAACAACCAGTCGGGTTATCGCAGCTGAAAGGGTATGCAGACTGTCGAAATTCTTTGGAACAAAATCATCCGCGCCGGAAGCCATTGCCCAATACTTGTCCTTGTCTTCGGAATGCCCGGTATGCATGATTATGGGGATATCGCGAACGCCACGCTGGTTCTTGAGCAGCCGGCTTGCCAGGTAGCCCTGCATCAAGGGCATCTCAGCGTCCATCACGATCACATCCGGAACGCACGAATAGGCAAGTTCGACACCCTCTGCTCCGTTCGAGCCTCTGACTACTTTCATTCCAAGCTGCTCAAGAAACTCTGTAACTACACACGCTACCAGATCCGAATCGTCCACCAGCAGAACAGTAAGCTGTCTTGCTTTATCCATATCGACTACCCCTGTGTACCGGCAGTGCGGGACAGCAGATACCTGACTTCCTGCACCAGATTTCCCCGATCAAAATCGGCCTTCAAAATAAATCCGTCAGCACCGGAATCGAGAAGCTCACGCCTCTTATCGGTATCGCTTTCGGACGAAACGACTAAAACCGGTATCGAAGCGAATTTATCATCCCGTCTCATATTGCCTATCAGAGTGGCTCCGTCCATGCGCGGCATGTTGAGATCAGTGACAACCAGATCGAAGTGCTGCCGGCGGAGAATCTCCAGAGCTTCGATTCCATCCACTGCAGTTTCAATATTGTAGCCTTCAAGGGAAAGTATAGCTTTTTCGATTTCTCGGGTGGAAAAAGAATCGTCCACCACCAAAATTCGCTTGAACTCGGACATTTCAGGAGAAAAGCGGCGTTTAGCTTCGATATTTCGGCTACGCCTGAACCGCTGAATAATCTCCGGAACAACCAGAACATAGACCATATCGAAATTCTCGTCATACACGAAGCCCTGCACAGGCCGCAGCGACGACATCGATTTCGGAAGCGGCTTATAGATTTGTGAGACATGCTGGACGATTTCATCGACTATGATACCGACAGTTTCTCCCAGATAGTCGACTACCAGAATGTGTTTGCTTTCAGTCTCATCAGATTCTGTCGCACCGAATAATATCCCGAGGTAAAAAACGGGTATTATTTTTCCCCTTGTACGTAAGGATCTTCGGTTTGCGAAGGTCAGTTCTGCCTCTTTACGGTATGAAATGACTTCCTGTATATGCGTGGACGGAAAGAGGTATCGCGTTTTGCCAAGTTTTACGAAAAAACCGCTGATTGTTGCCAGAGAAAGCGGCAAAACAAGGGTAAACTCCGTTCCTTTCCCTGCTTCTGACGAAACGCTTATTCTGCCCTTGACCGATTCAATACCAGCACGAACAATATCAAGCCCAATACCGCGCCCCGAAAGCGAAGTTGCCTCGTCGCGGGTTGTAAAACCCGGCATAAACAGAAAGTTGGCCAATGCAGCGTTGTCGAGCTGCCGCGCATCATCCCGGGAACAGACATTCCCGATAACGGCCTTTTCGCGTATCCGTTCATAATCGAATCCCCTGCCGTCGTCGGAAATGACTATCCTGCAATGTCCCGCTTTCAGCATACAGCGGATATGTATAAGGCCGCTCCGGGGCTTTCCGGCAGCTACACGCTGTTCCGGCAATTCAATTCCGTGATCCAGTGAATTACGGATTATATGTATTACCGGATCCTTGATCCGCTCGAGTACAATGCGATCCAGCGCTATAGCAGAGCCTTCGATCAATAGCCGAGCATCCTTACCGAGCCCCTGGGACGCTTCTTCAACCATTGCCGGAAGCTGATCCATCACCAGCCCGAGGGGAAGCATCTGGAGGGACAATAATTCTTTCTGGGTTTCGAGCGCACTCCGTTCAAGAGCTTCCATGTGTTCTCCAAACCGGACGCGAGCTTCGGAAATAAGGGAAAAAAGACGGTCTTCCAGAGCCATCGTCTCCGGCCGTATTGCCGCATCGCCGGAAATACGCAATCCGGTAATTTCACCGGCAATTTTTTCCATAGAAGAAAAGTACTCGCGATGTTTTTTCAGCTGAAACTGGTTGATGATGAGGTCGTTCATCAGCTCGAGAATGCCGTCGATCCGGGAAGATTCGATGCGGACGGATTCAGCGTACAGTACCGAAGAATCGGCTCCGCCCGTAGAGGACGCTGCAACAGAATCCCCGCCGGCAGGCAGCCAGTCCAGCGAGTACGGCTCGTTAGCCTCTGCTTGCGCATAGGTTTCAAGCAGAGCTCCAAGGGTAATTTCATCAGAGCTGCCGGATCTGACGGCATCCAGACACCGGCGCAGGTATGTACAAGAGGCAAGTACCAGAAGAACCAGATTTCCCTGAACTGCGTACCGCCCGTCCTTGACGCCCTTGAGTACTGTTTCAAGCCCATGCGCAATCTTTTCAACTGTTGCGAACTTGAGCATTCGCGAAGACCCCTTGATTGTATGCAGGGCTCGCATCAACGATGAAAAAGAATCCTGATTGCCGGCATCCTGCTTGAGCGACAGGATGGACGATTCGACAATTTCGATGTTGTCGCCGGTTTCGCCGAGAAAACTTTCGACGAATGCTTGTCGGTCAATGGACATGTCGAGCCCCTTTTACGGACAGCTTTTCTGTCCATTTTTCACTGATATCGCGGAAATACTTGCAGTCGAATCCTTCAAGCAAAAATTCTGCACCCGATAAACCGTTGCTGCCGTTACATCCGATATCTCTGGCAACACTGGCAAAATCGAGGCGAGAACGCTCAGGATCGGCCGAAGCGGAGAGTATTGCCCGGTGAAATCGGGCAATCCAGAATGCAGGATGATACGACAGACAGCGGTCGAACAGGGCACGCGCCTCGTCGGTAGACCCTTCGCACATATATATATATCCTGCAAGAAAATGCACAGCGGGATGCTGTTCTGCGGAAATCCGGTCTGTATTGCCGGAAAGTTGTACTCCCAACTCGATCCGGGCCTGGCTGGTTTCTCCAGCATTGGACAGAATAAAACACTTCTCCAGACGTTCGAGGAGGCCCTCCCGAAAACCGGAAACAGGCTCCAGGTCTTGAGCCCAAGACGGCTTGCGCACGCCCGGCTCACGCGACCGCGGCGCGCTGGGCACCGGCACCCCCGGCTCGCGTAATTGACGCACGCCAGGTGTCTGCAGCTCGCGCGGCAGTCGCAAATGCGTCGGAGGCGCCTTCAAGCCTCTATTCTTCTTTTCGGTTTTTACAAAATAGTACACGCCAGAAGTCTGGGAAAGCTCAAGTTCATCATGTTCAAACAGCGGAACTTCGGATGCTGACAAAAAAAGAATTCCGCCACGCTTCAATTTTCGCACTACAGCATCTACAACGAGGGATCGAACCGATGCATCAAGATAGATCAACACATTCCTGAGCATAACAAGATCGAGACTGTCAGGAATTTCGGCGTAGTCGCAGGTGGACAAATCAATGCGGGCAGTATGCACACCCTCGAGAACAGCCTGATCAAGGGTTACCGAGAGCGGATTACGCGATACGATCCAGGGTTCGATAAGCCAATGATAACCGGAGCCCTCTTCCCTGAAAGAGCCGGAACGAAAAACACCCAGAGACAGGGTTTCAAGCGACTGGCGATTGATATCGGACGCCCATATAGCGACGCTCGAAAAGCCGGCCGGACCCGAATGCCTTCTGGCAAGAAGCGCAAGGCTAACTGCTTCCTCGCCCGAAGAACAGGCAGCGCTCCAAGCCCTGAACGACGATTTTTTGGCGGCGGTTGCTAGCGAAGGAAGAATTATGCGGTCAAGGAACGAAAACTGGCACTCATCACGGAAAAAAAAGGTTTCGCCAATGGTAATTTTCTGGATAAAAAGATCCCGTTCGTCCGAATCGTGCTTGAGCCGCTCAAGATACAGAATTTCTCCGATTCCGACAGAGAAAGCGCGTTCGGCTACAAACCCAAAAACCTGGGAATACAACGTTTCGGGCAGTCTGATACCGGCTATTTCGCGAACATATCGGGAGACAGCCGATTGGACTGCAGGCGAAACGGAAGAAATCATGAAGGAAAACCTCCGCACAAGGTGCGAATGCGCGCAGGAATATCAGAAAGCGAAAGTACTTCAGATGCAGCCTGAAGCTCTATGGCAGCCTTCGGCATTCCAAAAACAGACGCGGTTTCTTTATTCTGGACAAGCGTATAACCGCCGCAACGAATGATATCAGCACAGCCTGCAGCTCCATCGCTGCCCATCCCTGTAAGGAGGATCCCGAGCAGACGGCTTCCATACACGGCTGCGGCCGAAGAAAATAGTTTGTCGACCGCAGGTTTTTGATTGAACAGCGGATCGCTGTCTTCCAGCTGGATCGAATTGCCCGAAATCACCGTATGGACACCCACTGGTGCAATCATGACGCAACCGGGACCAGGTACCGGGCCTTCGGAAGCCAAGCTCACCTTTAAACGAGTCTGCCCTTGAAGCCACTCGGCATAACTTGCATCGAAACCGCATTCCAGATGTTGCACCAACACAATACCTGATCCAAGTTCGGGGCCCAAAGCGGCTAAAATCTCGGAAACCGCAACCGGTCCGCCCGTTGAAGCGCCCATCACAACCAAACCGATGGTGCCTGCCCGGTCATGAGCAGAAACAGCCCGGCCCGGCGAGGAAATCCCGGAACCGGAAAAAAAAATACGTTTTGCCTCGGATGCTGCAATTATTTTTTTCCGGAATTCTTCAATAAAGACAGGATTATTGTATTCAGCGATCGAAGGCTTATGCATAATGTCTATGGCGCCGTTCGCAATAGCGGAAAAACTTGCAGGGCCGTCCAGCTGGGATGAAAACACAATAATCGGAACTGGACAATCAGACATGATTTTCTGTGTAGCGGTCAATCCGTCCATCACCGGCATATTGATATCCATGATAACGACATCGGGAACAAGGTCGCGGGCAAGTTCGTATCCTGTCTGGCCGTTCGATGCAAGCCCAACAACCTGAAATCCGGCCTGTTCAAGCCCAACTTTGAGTATTCCCCGCGCCAGAGCACTGTCGTCGACCAGCAGTATTCTCATGTTTCTCCATCAGGCGTCACAGCCCGCATCAGCAGTTCGAACGGATCGACATACCAGTCGATTCCGCCGTCTTCAAAGCTCACACCCCGTATCCCGGTCTGTGAATACAGAACGCCGACTGCCCCCGGAACCGGTTTTCTGCGCGATCGGGGAAGGACTTTCAATCCCGTTTCTCCGGACAGCCTGAAGGCAATATACTTCGCACTGAACTGGCAATCTCCTGTAGACAAGTGCTCGGGCAGCATCTTCAAGTGCTCGGACAGTATTTTCAACTGATCGGGACGCATACCCGACGTACTTGCGAATACGGCAGCCGGAAACGAAAAATCGCTTTTAACCGCAAACAGATTCCTGCACAGCGAATCAAGATCGAATACCGGAACACGTTCGCCTTCGACATCGAGCGCAGTACGACAAAAAAAGGAGTCCCTCCCTGCGGGCAAACCGTCGAAATACCGGCACGCTATGCACCAGGGAGAATCCAACAAAATTGAAACAGAGCCCCAGCTGGTCTTGATGATGCGCTCAGTGGCGGCAGTCTCACGAAGATCCGACATCAACTGCAAGCCTTTCAAGAATCGAATGAATGTTTAGAACGAACACATCCCCCCGCGAGGACGTGACTGCGCCAAGAAAAAAAACAGCAGACTCGTCGGGGGCGCTGATGCGATGAAGATCGGGTTCAGGCACCGTTAAAAATTCGCAGACATCGGTAATACGCAAGGAAACTTGGTCGCCGGGGACAGAGAGCAGCAAGGCAGTCGATCCCTTCAAGGGATCCCTGCCGAACAGGACTTCAGGATCCAAAACAACAAAGGGCTCTCCATGCCGATTCAAAAGTCCCCGTACCCAGGTCGGGACGAAGGGTACTGGATATACCGGCAAACCGCTCACGATTTCTCGTACCAGCAACGAAGGAATCGCATAATCGGTGTCGCCGCAGGTAAACAGTAGATATTTTACCGGCTCATCGGACATAGTGTCAGTTCTCCGGCTTTTCGTCGTATTTAGCGACAACCTGATGCAAATCCACCGACATGTCCATCAGCACCCTGGTAAGACGGGATGTCGAAGTCGTCGAAGTAACAAAATTATCGATGCCGGACGAAATCTGTTTCAGCGTGATAAGAATCTGATCAAAAGCCACAACCTGCTGCTCGATGGAAAGCGCAATCTGACGGGCCGAATCTGAAGACACTTCAGAAGTTTGCAGAATATCGCCGAACAGATTCCGGAGTTTGTTGGACAACTCCCATCCCGCAATAATTTTCGAAGTGCCCTCTTCGGACGACAGAATCAGATGATCCGACGATTTTTGAATCTCGTTGATCCGAGCCTTGATTTCGTTTGTGGAGTTGACCGTACTGTCCGCGAGGCGCCGTATCTCGGTCGCGACTATCTGAAAGCTTTTCCCGGCTTCTCCGGCCGAAGCCGCTTCGAGTTCTGCGTTAAAGGCGATGATCTTCGTCTGATCGGCAATGCCGTTAATAATGTTTACTATATCCCAAATGCGCTCGATCTTGTCGCCCAGCTCCCTGATTCCCCTGATGCTCAGCTCGTTCGCATCCTTGATGGATTCCATTTTTTCAAGACTTTCCTTGATGATAACGAAACCGGTTGCGACAACATCCTTAGTACCTTCTGCAATCTTCGCCACTTCGTTCGCCTGCGAGGCAACGCGCTTGGACAGCTGATCGGAATCTTCCATTGTCGAAATGATTTCCTTAACGCCGGCTGCCTGCTGATTCGAGGTAGCCGAAATTTCCTGCGTCGATACATTCAATTCCTGTATGGAATTATTGAGGTTCTGCGAAGCGGCTTTCAATTTGGACAGAATTTCCTGAAAACTGCCGATAGCTCGGTTCATCAGCCATACGACAAATGCGAAATCGTCGGAAAGATCGGTGGGAAGACGCTCGGAAAAGGTGCCATGACCGCTGGAAAAGATTCCCAGCGATTTTTCCAGCGAAGCGAGCGGCTTCAAAGTCATCCGGGTAGAGAATGTCATACAGGCAAAAAGGGTAATGACACTAACCAGCACATCCCCGGTAATTCTCAGCTTCATTGCAGAATCCAGGACGCCCTGCCCGGTATAGATGCAAAACAGGACAGACAGATTGGTCATTACCACCGGAACGAACATAAAAAGAATATTCTTGGTCATCAGGGACAGGCCGAAAAACTTTTTCTCCGCTACCACATCCTCGTCAAGCAGTCCCGACGAAACAACATCCTGCTGAATGTCGCTATGCAGACGGCTTACAGACACAAAGGCAAGGAGGCCTCCGATAAAGGCTCCGTACAGCGCGAGCACAAACGCCATTACACAGGTTGAAAGCTCGATAGACATCCAACTGAAATGCATGTACACAACTGTAATCAGACTTCCAAACGATATCCTGAAAAACATCAACACTGCGTGAAGCACCGGAAGTCGGCCGAGATCGTTAAGAAACGAAATCATGTCGGCACTGCTGCGCAAGGTGCCGGCTTCGCAGGCGCGGACTTTTTGCCTGACTTTCCTGGAAATGAAAAAGTTCGTCGGCTGGGCCATAAAAAGTTCAACTCCGACGGCGACAATAGTAGAAAAAATGGTAATATGGATTACTTTTGTCAGTTCCATATTAAGAAGAATGAGCACATAGGCGGCAGCGACGGGAAAGCCGACGCCAATGCCAAAAAACTCGGACAGAAAAAAACGTTTGTCATAGGAATTATTTTTAGTATTCATTATTATCTCCTGATAACAGCTACGCGTACAGGATAACACAGAAAACGGCGGAGAAAAGGATTTTTTAAAGAGGTTCTAGAGATTTTACAGATCGGGACGACGAATGCGGGTGCCGCATCAGTGCCGCATCAGTGCCGCATCAGTGCCGGTGCGCTGGCCCGGCCGACGCTTCCAGCTGCAAATATCAGTGCCGGTGCGGGGATTACAGGCGCCTTCCCGCCCTGAACCTGCGCTCGCCGGGAATAATCCTGGTAAAGCACAGCAGCTTGTCTACCTGCACGAGCAGCTCATCCGCCGTCAGACCATCAGACGGAATATAGGGAGCACAGCCGATGCTTGCCGAAAGATGCCATTTCCGCTTATTTTTCTGGTTCCATTCTTCAAGCCGACTGTGAACGCTGTTGCGAACCGCATCAAGCTCGTCGTAGCGGTCCAAATTCACAATAACTGCAAATTCGTCGCCGCCGTACCGCGCCACAAAACCCGTATCCTTAAAATGGTAATCGAGAATCCGGGCAAACGTCCGCAGCATATCGTCGGCTTCGCCATGCCCGAAACGATCATTAACCGAACGGAAATTATCAATATCGATCAGCATCACGCCGAAACGGTTTCCGTTCCGCGCTGTCGAAATCCTTCGGGAAAGAGTCCGGTCAAAACTGCGCCGGTTGTTGATACCGGTCAGCTCGTCGATCATCAGCTGGTCATTCTGTATACCGATATACACAATAAGCAGGGATAAAGACATGCTCGGCCACAGCAGACAGACGCCATAAAACAGGCCCTGAACAAAACCGCCGATTGCCGGCGGCAGTGCAAAACAGAGCAACGCAAACAGCGTATGCCGGTCCACATATGTGCGGTTACGCATCACATCAGCATACCCGACAAACAGAAAGGAAAAGGTCAGCAGGGCTGCGGCGGGAAAAAGCGGACCGCGATGATAGATATTATTCTGATCGACACTGAAAAGAAGTCCGTTCCAGAAACTGGAAATCGCAACTACCGATACGACAATGATAATTGCATTTTCCAGGTATATCTTCCACCCGGAACGTTTCGGATCGGGATAGACAATCGCCCGTACATACCGGGCCCACATCACACACACCGACATTTGCAGGCAGTAGCCAATCGCAACAGCAAGCTGCAGTATAAGACGTACGGGTTTCCCGGGAACGCCGTCAAGTACTACCGTTATCGCATCGAGTATCGAGGTAAGAGCGGTCAACACTATCAGGGCCGAAAACAGCCGCGTCTGAGTCATCTTTTCTTTGGGCGCATTCCAGGACTTGAATCCGATAACAGCAAGGATTATTAACGAAAGCGCGTAAATGTCGACAGCCTGCAGAACTTTAATATGAAGCATCGCTGATTACACCGTAATCTCGATCCGGTTCGAATCGGGATCATACAGGCAGCTTTCATAATATCCGTCGCCGGTCCAGCGCGGACCCGACAAGAGCGTATACTCGTCGGAAACCAGTCGTTGCGTCAGCGCATCGACGGCAGCCTTACTCCCCGCAGAAAAAGCAAGATGAATCAGCCCGAGGCGCTGCTTTTCCGGATCGTCGGTACTCGGAGGAATTTCAGAAGAGTGCATGATTTCAAGTAAAGCCCCGGAATCGAACGAGAGAAAATACGAAAAGAAACCGGTTTTCTTGTTCCGGTACGGCTCACCGCACCGGGCGCCGAAGTAAGTTGTGTAAAAATCTCTGAGCCGTTCCGGATCACTGGTCCACACCGCAACATGATGTATTGTCACGTATTCGCACACTCCCATTGTCTTCGTTTTGGACAGAAACGGGAGCATGCAGCCGCGACACACGCATCACGTATGCAAAATAGTCCCGTTTGATTGTATAACATCTCCATACCAGCGGGCAGAATCCTTGAGCGTCCGTTTCCCCGTAGAAAAATCAATATGAATCAGTCCGAACCGTTCCTTATACCCTTCGGCCCATTCGAAGTTATCCATAAGGCTCCAATGGAAATATGCAGGAATTTCTGCCCCTTGATCAATAGCTTTTTCCAGTTCAAGCAGATACCGGCGTGTAAAATCGATTCGTCCCGGATCGTGCACCCGGCCATCCATAGACACCCAGTCGGAAAGCGAAAGCCCGTTTTCTGCAATGACAACCGGTTTTTTATAGCGCTCCCACAAAAAATACGGCGCCCAGCGGAGAGTCTCGGGTTCTACATTCCACTTGTTCGCAGTCTGCGGGTTTCCGCTTGGCTGTTTGACCATTTCCAATCCATTTTGTCCGAACCGCAGGCGTTCTCCGGAATACAGGTTGATGCCGCAAAAATCCGTCTTTCCGGCGATGCCGTCAAGATCCGTCTGCCAGCCGCGGGGAAGAAACTGCTCGTTCGCCGCAAGCCAGTCCGCCGGATAGGTGCCCTGGAATACCGGATCGGTATACGCAGCAAGCGTCCAGGGAATACCGGCGACTGGATGATAGCCAAAGAAAGCGGACCGGACCGCGTCGACAAGCGCGGGATCTTCGGTATCGGGAATCAGCGCCCGTGTCGTCGGTACATAGCCGATGCAAAAACGGTCGCTGCCGCGGGACGAACGCAGGGCATCCACTGCCTTCCCGTGCGCTACCAGATGATTATGATGCGCCGCAATCAGATCGGGAGCCGACAGTTTCAGCCCCGGCGCATGAACACCGCTTTCAAGTCCAAGCCCGATAAAACACTGGGGCTCATTAAACGTCATCCAGTGCTCAATCCGGTCGCCCAGCGCATCGCCTGCCGCACGGGCATATTCGGCAAAGGCGTCGCCGGTTGCAGGATTCAGCCAGCCGCCCTCGCGCTGGAGGATATGCGGCATATCCCAGTGGAACAGCGTCGCCCAGGGCTGAATACCGGCTTCCAGCAAAGCGTCCGTCAGACGCGAATAAAAATCGATCCCTTTCTGATTGATTCTCCCGCGACCGTCCGGAAGTATGCGCGGCCAGGCAATCGAAAAGCGGTACGCCTTCAGCCCGATATCCTTCATAAGCGCAATATCTTCTATATATCTATGGTAGTGGTCACAGGCCGTTTCTCCCGTATCCCCGTTATATGTTTTGCCCGGCCATGCTGAAAAAACGTCCCAGACAGACGAGCTGCGTCCGTCTTCATGAACTGCACCCTCTATCTGGTACGAAGAGGTAGCCGCGCCCCACACAAAATCAGCTGGAAATGCCATACAATCTCCTGTAGACTTGATCTGGTTCCGAACACAATCGCATTGTTCGAGGTACGCATAAGTCTAACCGAGGACTATAAAAAAAGGAAGCCGTTTTGAGCCTATTTGTTGCCAATTTCAACAATTTAACTACTTTTTTTGCAGCCATCCTTGAAGAAGGCGATCGGCTCATTCCCCCTCCCCGGGATACGCCGCCGGTACTTGTCCATGCCTCTCTTTCGGCGTTCGGAAACTCGATACCCGGCGGCGAAAAGCCGGTACTTGCGGCGCTGATAACTGCCTGCCGGAAGCACAAAAGGACACTGGTCATGCCAGCTCACGCCGATCCCGGCTCTGCGCACCTAACGTCCCGAAACCCGCTACTCGCATTCCGCCGCAGAGCCCCGTGCACCGGAATGGGACGCATCGCCGACCGCTTCCGCCGTACGCCCGGAGTTCAGCGGTCGGATCACCCGCTTCTGTCTTTTTGCGCCGCCGGCCCATTACAGCGCCAAATTCTACGCGGCCACACCCCGGAAACAGGACTCGGCTTCGACTCCCCTCTGGGCACCCTCCTGGACCGGGACGCACTCATACTCATGCTCGGTACCCCGTGGACCAGCTGCACCGCACTCCACCTTGCCGAATACGCCTGTGCAGGAGACGATCGGGTAAGCTGCTGGGCGCCCGTCGGAAAACACGGCCGTGTCTGGAATGACATCCCCTTCAGAACAGAAGCATTCCAGGCGCTCGGCTCCGCCTTTGAACACGAACACCCCGATCTTGTCCGATCCGGCCCGATTCCGGCCAACAAAACGACAAAGGCAACCTGGAAAATCGTACGCATGCAAAGCCTCTTCTCGTTTTGCGTAGACAGATACCCCCATTTCCGGTAAATTCGAGGCGATATGTTCGAATTCATCAAAAAACTGTTCCGCAAGCCCGCACCCGAACCGATCGACCCCGACCTTGTTCCCGAAGAACTCTGGATACCGGACTTCCGGAAAAGCGACACGGTCCGATTCCTCAGCGAAACGGGCGAGCATTACCATTCAGCGCCGGGCCAGAAAGGCTTCACTCTTTCTATCAACAAGAAAAACATATTTGCATGGAGCATCGATCCTCTCTATCGCTACCGGGATTTCGTCATGGAGGCACTTATCGAATTTCCGTCTTCGAAAGCGGAACCGGCAATTCCGGCGTCCGGTCAGGCGTCTTTTGCCGGGAGCCCCGGAAGCCCGCTCCGCGCCGGCCGCTGCGCGGCCGGTTTCCTGTTCAGATCGATCTCGGACTCAACTTTTTACAGCATTCTTGTTTCGGACTCGGGCATGGTCCGCATGGAGTCGGTGATCAACGGCAATCCCGTTCCGATCCTCGGGTGGACAGAGATCCCGCCGGTTCCTCCCGCGTTTGCAGCTTTGGAGGAAGCGGAGAGTGACGCGCCCTACACTGTTGACGCGTCCGTATACGTGCTGAGAGTTATCGCCCGTTCAACGACGTTCACCATCATTCTTAATGATCGATGGATAGCTGAATGTCAGGACGATACAATTCAAGCTCCGGGAAAGATTGCGTTTGCGGCCCAGAACTGGAACGAACTTGATACAGTCGATGTTACACTCCGCGCTTTTGCGCTGGACTCGCGCCCGGTAGAAATCGAAGCGGTCCACTCGCGCTGGAACGATTTTATTCCGATACCTCCGGAAGCGCGAGTGAATCTTGCACAGACCTGGTATGCGATGGGAAAGTATGTTCCGGCAATTATCGAGCTGAAAAAGGCATGGAAAGACCGGGAGCCGGAAAGTGCCGAACGGTTGCTTGCGGCGCAGGTGTATCTTGCCCAGCGGCTCCTGCCGGAAGCGGAGTCCGAAGTGCGCAAAGCGCTTGCAGTCCAGGCGGATTCGGTCGAGGCGGCGGCGGAACTTGGCGGCATTCTGTATTTGGAAAACCGGTTTGTCGAACTGGACCAGCTGATCGCATCGCTTTCGCGGGAGGCGGTGGAAGCATCCGCGTTTATTTCGAATCTTGAAGGACATGTGCTGCACTGGAAGGGCGACCGAAAAGGAGCTGCGAAGGCGTACTCCCGGGCGGCGGCCCTTGCCCCGGATCAAGGGCTTTTTCTACTGCATGCAGGCAACGAGCACGCCGACTCAGGCGATGCCGCTGCGGCCCTTACCGCCTGGCTTGAAGCGGCGCGACTTTTTCTGGCGGATGAAAACTACGCCGATCTGGGCGAGCTCATTCCGCGGCTCGCTGAAGCGGCTCCCGATAATCCGGCAGTGCTGGCTATCGAAGGAAAATACCGCTATGCGCTCGGCGATACCGCGAGGGCGCACGAATGTCTTGAACAGGCGGTGCGCTCGGGTACGGACGATTCGGCTGTGTGGTATCTGCTCGGGCTGCTCGTCTTGCGGGACGGGAACCCCTCAGGTGCAATAGCCGCGCTTGAAAAGGCGATCGAGCTGGAAGACAGTTGTGCGCTCTATTATTTCCGTCTGGCGGAAACGCTTTTCTACTCGGGGCGGGAATGCGATGCGGCTATTGCGAACGCAATCGATCGGGATCCGTCCAACGGATGGATACATAATCTTGCCGCGCTGAAGTCGCTTGGAGCAGGAGAACTGGAAGAGGCGGAAAAGCATATTACGGAAGCGCGCAAGCTGCTGCCTGCGGAGCTTCCGGTTCTGGTCAATTTTGCGGAAATAAAGCGCAGGCAGGGAAAGCTGGACGATGCGCTTCCGCTTTTGGACACCGGGGATGCGGAAGCCTTGCACGCTGCGGCGAACCTGCTTGCGGAAGACGGAAGAAATGCCGAAGCCGACGAGTGGTACCGGAAAGCGCTCAGGCAGCGCCCTTTTGACGCCGGGCTTCTGACAGACTGCGCCGCGAACTGTCTGGAGCTGGATATGCTGAACGAAGCGGACGATCTGCTTGGCCGGGCGATGGACCAGGAACACTCGGCACGCATGTATCGGCTTGTTTCATTCCTTGCTTCGCGCAAGGGAGAACACGCGCGGGCCGAAGTTGCGCTGTTGCAGGCGGCGGAGGAATACCCGAAAGACGCAGACATTCTGGCGGATCTGGCGATGCACTGGATGCAGCGGAACAAGCGGGACAAGGCAGAAGAAATTATAGAAAAACTGAAAGATGCCGGGGACGAGGAGCGCGCGGCGGAGTTTGGAAGTGAACTCGCGAGGAAGTTTACCGAGCCGGTGAACTGCGCGTTGTGCGGCCGCGAATGGCGCGTTCCCCGCGACATTCCGCCCCAGGCATCCCTGAGGATTCGGGACGAGCCGCCGGACGACCTTCCCGCAGGGACCTGTTCAGTCTGCGGGAAAACGGTGTGCATCGGATGCGCCAAGCACAATCTCGGCGACGACGGACGCTTCCGTTGTGCCGAAGACGGCGTGCCGCTCAAGCTGAGCGACCACCGCGTTATCTGGCTCCTGTCTCAATGGCAGGCTCAGCGTTAGCCATCTGGTGCGCCGGTTCTGGTGCGGCGGTTTGCTGGTGCGCCGGCGGCAGACTTACCGGCGGTTTGCTGGTGCACCGTGTTCTATTGTATGGAAAGCTGCCAGGCGGCATCCAGTTGGTCGCGCGCATTTTCCAGTGATTCTGCCGATCGGATCAGCTGCCACCGGGCAGACAGGAGTTTTTCCTGTGCTTCGTCGAGATTCGCCTGCGATGATTCGCCCCGATCGAACAACAGCTCCGTTTCTTCATACGAAAGCTGGGCAGACTCAAAAAACCGCTGTGCATTCGAAAAATTACGCTCTGCCATAGAAAGGGCGTTCTGCTGGTTTTTCCAGGCAGTACGGACATTCTGCTCAGTTTTAGCCAGAGACCGCTCCTGAATCGCCAGATTCTCTGCCGCAGTGTCGGCATTTTTCTGGAACAGAAGATCGGGAGAAAAACTTACCTTTGCGGTAAGAGACCAGGAAGCCGAATCCGTAACCGAGGCACCGAGCGACAAGCCGGGCTTTGTTACAGACGAGCGGGCAGTTGCCTTTTGCTGCGCCAGATTCAGTACAGCTATCGCGAGTTCGGCAGACGAAGCCGTCCAAAGCTCCTCGTCAACGGGCATTCGGGTGCTGTTAACGCTCAGGGCAGCATCAGAACCTGGATCATAATCTGATCCGAGCGTGTCCAGTGCAGCTTCACTCAATCCGGTTCTGGCGGAAAGAGCTTGCAAGGCAGAGTTCACATTGTTGAGCGCAGAATCAAGATTTCCCTGGGCTTCCATGAGGTCTCCGTACGCCGAAATCTCTTTTGATTTTCGATCCTTGCCCAGTTCAACCAGATACCCGATTCTCGAAAGCTCGTTCTCCGCTGTTCGTACGGACGACTTCCGGTATTCATATTCGCTGCGAGCGGTAACGAGCGCGCGGTATTCTTTCCGAACTGCAAGAATGGTAGTCCTGACTGCGCTCTGAGCTTCTATCATTGCCTTCTTCCAGGCGGTATCGGCGCTCGTATCGGTTTGAGCGAACGGGTTCACTGAAAGAGAAACAGTCCCGGATACCGACGAAAGATCGGTAGTTCCTTCGGCGGCAAGCGAAATCCATTTTGCCAGCGGTATCGAAAGGTTTGCGCCGACGCTGGTTCGGACAGCATCGCCTGCAACGCCCCCCCCGGAAGATGAACTCGGAGCCGGCGTCGACGAGGAGCCGGTATTGCCGGACACTGATCCGGAAAGCCCCAGAGAGGATCCATAGAGGGGAGCCGAACGAGCTCGCGCGTTTTCGGCAATTTTCAGGCGGCTCCGGGCATCGGCAAGAGAAGCATCGTTCGCCAGCGCCGCTTCCATCACCGTATCCAAAGTCAGCGCAGAAGCGTTCCCTGCGTCAGATGCATCAGATGCGGCAACTGCCGCAGGTACGTCAGCTGCCGCAGGCCAGGCACACACGGCAATAAACCCGACAGCCGCCGCAACTTGAAAGGGGCGGATCACGCTTCTCATGCACTTTGAAGCATCGATTCTCATTGTTTTAACCCCTCTACGATGGATGATGAGGCAGCTCGAGCCGCAGGCAAGAGGCTGAACACAAACGCGAGCGAAAGCGCCGCGACCGGAGCAAGCAACGTACGGATTTCGAAAAGTCTCGAAGTCAGATCGCCCGATGTTATACCGAGTGCCTCAAGATACGGAATCAGAATATCACGCATCGGAGCGGAAAGGATCGTCGCTATCACGAGCCCTATAAAGCCGCCGGCCCCTGCCAGCGCCATGCTTCGGGTGCTCAGATCGACAGTTCCTCGAACGATTGTCATACCGATCGCCCGTTTCAGCGCTATCTCCTTGGCACGATCGGCAGCGTCCACCAGAAGACCCGAAACAATGCCAAAAGCTGCGATTATCAGAATTAAAAAACCGAGGCCTGAGGTTACAAGCGAAAGATCGTTCAAAGACTGGCGCGCCTTTTCGATAGTCGAAACACCCGGATTCGATGGAGAACCTTCCCATACTGCAACCTTTACCTGTTCGCCGGATTCTTCATCAAGGCGGGTGCGAACAGCGGACTCGATATTCTCGATCGAAACGGACGACACACGGGCTGCAAACATCCGGACTGGCATGTTGAAATTCATACCGCTGGGCAGCATGGACGTATACGGCGTAATATAATCGGATATGCCGTAATTTTCCGCCTCAAAGCGGGTTGGGTCTGCATAGACCCCCACTACTGTATAGTTGGACCAGGGCGACATTTGCTGTACCGCATTCGCACCACGGCCGCCGGCCATTCCGCCGCCCATCATGCGAAATCCATTGTCGACCGCGATTGTTTTACCGTTTGCTTCGGCAGCACTTCCGAACAGCATGACAGCTGCGCGTTCAGAAAGAACCATCACTTTATCCCGGGCTTTCAGATTCGCCTGAGAAAAAAAACTTCCCTCGACAAAATCGAGTCCCATAACCGCCGCGTAGTGTTCGTCGGTGCCGATCACACCGGACGGTTTCCAATAGGTATTGTTAACTTGAATCTGTTGCATCGGTAGCTGATTCACCACCGAGACGCTTTTAACTCCCTTCACTTCCGAGGCGATCAGATCACGCCAGGATTCATTGAACTGGAACGGCATTTTCCAGGCAAGTTCGCCGTCTGCGCCGATCTCGGCATTCGCAATTACAACGCGCTTATCGGCACCACCGGTGGTCTCCTCGACAAGCCTGTCCAGCCGGGCGGTTGTCTGAAAAGACAATGCAAGAGCACCAGTACCTATAGCCGTCGTCAAAATGAGCAGAATATTTCTCAGGGGATGAGACCTGATAACTCGAAACCAAGTCCGCAAAAAATGTACAGTCATTGATATACTCCTATTCCGAGCGAAGAGCATCGGTTATCACGAGATTCGAACCGCTCCGTGCAGGGATTGCGGCGAACACAAGCGATACTGCGAGCGCCCCGAGACCGACTGCCGCAAGAACCGGTACGCTGATTGAAACAGGAATGCTTTGTCCGGACGCACTGTTCTCCAGCATGCGAGCGAGAATGCCGACAACGATCGGCGAACACGCCATACCGAGCACCGCTCCTGACGTGCCGATGACAGCTGCCTCGATCATGATCTGGCCAAATACTCTCCGGTTCCAGGCACCAATAGCCCGCATAATCGCAATAGGCCTGCGCCGGCGCATTACGCGGCTCGTCATCAGATTGAACAAATTAACTGCCGCAGTGAGCGCACTTGCAGAAGCAAGAATTGCTATCAACGTCAAAATGCGCTGCCGTTTTGTCACTTCGTTGGAAAACATTTCCAGATTGGCTTCTGCAACTACAGCACCTTCGCCATGTATCGAGTTAAAATAATTCTCGAGCTGGACAGCCGCAGCAGCAGGACTTCCGTTTATCTTGGTATAGAACAGTACATTCCGGAACATCGCGCGCGCAGCCGATCCAGACCGCATCGCCATAGTCGGAACAAAAGCCATATCATTGAAGCTGATATTCCTTCCCGAGCTGTTCCATTCGTCATACGCAAGGACACCGATGATCGAGTAGGTGGTATTGTTCAAGACCAATTTTCGGCCAATCAGATCGGCAGGATTGTTGGTGCTCGCATATAGTGTTTTAGCAAGATTCGCTCCGATTACCGCACCAGGCACGCCCGAATTATCCGCAGCATTGGAAAACACGTCTCCATACTCCGCCCGGAGCGAATACGCATCAAAGAATCCGCCGGAAACCAGAGCTCCGCCAATCCGTTCGAGCGTCGGCTTTTCTATTGTTGTATCAATCTCCGGAAGGGCAGCAGAGCCTCCTTCCGGAGCACTTTCTGGACCTGAGCGCCCACCGGTGCCAGAACCGCCGGCGGTACCGGACGACGGCGCTGCAGGCGCAGCGCCCATTCCCCCGCCCGGTCCTCCCCCCATCCCGCCGCCGAAAAAGCCCGAGCTGGAAGAACTGGCCGTCGTGTAAAACTGTCTGAACTCCGCTTCATAGTAGGCTTCCACATCGGGGCAGACGTCCAGCGCCGCCTCCACATCTGCGGCAGTAAACCGGATGTTCGATATTTCTGCTGCGCCAATCAGAACTGCCGGTTCGTCGGTAACCCTGATGCGCGAAGATTGCATCACGGTTATCTGCCGCGATTCGGGCGACTACGAAAACTTGTCGTAATACGATTCATAGCTCGATATCAAAGATAGCGTGCCGGCCAGCGTCGCGACTCCCAGCACAATACCGCCAATCGCAAGCGACGATTCGAGCTTTCTCGATTTGATGTACCTCAGGGACAACCTGAATGCATTCATACCCGCCCTCCCCTCAGCCGACAATCCGTCCGTCGGACAGGCGCAAACATCGGCTGCCCAGCTTCCCCAACGCATCGTCATGGGTAACCATGATAATAGTCATGCCTTCCTTGTTCAGCCCCTGAATAATCTCCATTATCTGACGGCCGGTTTCCGAAGGCAGATTTCCGGTCGGCTCATCGGCAAAAAGGAATCCAGGATCGTTCGCGAGCGCCCGGGCAATCGCGACCCGCTGCTGCTCGCCGCCGGACATAGCCTTCGGGTGATGATGAATTCGATGCGAAAGCCCGACTTTGTCCAGAAGCTCTCCTGCCCTTTCTATGCGTTGCTTGGCGGAAATTCCTGCATAGGTCATCGGCAGCTGGACATTTTCCAGGGCGGTCAGCTCCGGAAGCAAATGGAACGACTGGAACACAAACCCGAAAAACTTGTTCCGGATTCGGGCAAGTTCGCGGTCTGGCAAGCCCATAACATCGGTACCTTCCAGAAGAAACTCTCCCTCGCTCGGCAGATCCAGCAGTCCGAGAATCTGCAGCAGCGTCGATTTTCCGGAACCGGACTGACCCATTATCGTGATAAACTCTCCGCGCTTGATTTCCAGATTGACATCGCGAAGTCCGTATACGCGCTCCGAGCTTTCCTTTCCGAGCGGCTTGTCCCAATACTTGTTGATTCCTGTAAGATTGATCATGATTTTCTCCTGTGCGAATATAAAAAGCCCGCAACCGGGGCGCCACCATCCCGCAACCGGGGCGCCGCCATCCGGTACCCGGGGCGCCGCCATCCGGTACCCGGGGATTACCGGGCAAGGCTCACCGTCGGCAGATGAATGAATTCCTGATATGCGGATGTGATAATCCGCTCGCCCTCTTCCAGTCCCGATACCACCTGTATGACAGTGCCATCCGAGATACCAAAACTTGCCGCCCGCTTTTCCGCGGATGCGTTATCAGAAATCACATAAACATTCGAATAGTTTCCGCTTGAAAGATACGGACCTCGCGGCAGAACCAGCGCATTCTCTATAATGCCTACCTGAATTTCCGTCGACACGGATCCGCCAACTATCGCATTCGGAGGAACAGCAGAAAAATCCGCCGTCACGCGGACCGTCGATGCAGACGACGAAGAAGAGGTCGTCGCAGAGCTCGCAATATTCGTCACCGAGCCCTTTACTGCTGTATCACCGATTGTTACAGTCACCGGATTTCCGGCTTTAACCTCACCAATCCGGTTCTCGGCCACATCGATACCAACCTGGATATCCGAAGGATCGGCAACAACCGCCACCGTCGCATACGAGTTCACCCGGTCTCCGACAGCAACAGCAAGGGAATACACCTTTCCGTTCGTTCCGGACCGTATGGTACAGTCTGCAATCGACTGCTTCAGGTCTTCGATCGTTTTAATCTTTTGCGCAAGGTCGGTAGCCCGATTTGTCAGCGCAAGCTCATACTGAGTAACAGTCTGCTCCCGGTTCAACTTTGCAAGCTCAAGAGAATCGGACGCATCGGCAACCGCATTTTTCGCGCTCGAAAGCTCGCTCGAACTCGCAATATTCCGCTCGAACAGCCCTTGCGTCTGCTCAAGATTGTCCTTTGCATTTGCAAGATTCCGTTCCGCCGTTTTTATGGAAATATCCTGCTGGCGGATAGAAAACTCGTAAGACGTATCGTCTTTTTTCGCACTCCGCAGCGCTTCGTCGTAGGCTGCCTGACTCTTTACCAGCTCCCACTCCAAATCGTCAGTCACCAGCTGGGCGATTGCCTGACCCTTCCGGACCATATCGCCCTCAGCGGCATAGACCGCCGACACTCGTGCAGTTTGGGGCGAAAGAATTGTTTCCTTGTTCTTCAGCTCTATCACCCCGGTCGCCGACACCGTATTCGCAATAGTTCTGGATGTCACTTCGGCCTCGTTCCAGGTTTTCAGCCTATACAAACCAGCCGACTTTTTGGGAGCAAGAAAAAAAATTCCGACCCCGGCCAGTGCAACAACACACATTATCGTACCGACAATCAGACCCTTTCCATTCTTTTTAACCGGACCTTTTCTTCGTTCGCCGGGCTGTCCGGGCCTAACCGTATTCGTTTGGCGAGAATCTCCGAAAATAGTTTCCGTATTCGGCATGAATATCCTCCAATAAAACTCAGGCGAAAGGATTGCAGCAAAAACCAAATGCTCCGCCGCTGTTTCCTCCACAGTTCAACAATACGGTATTTGCCTTTTCGAAGTGTTACGCAGATGTAAAACCTCACCCTGAACAAAGTGCAAGTACAGCCGACACGAAAAAAATAGAGTACACTTGAAATCGTGATAAAGCATAAATATCTCATTTCCTGGACAGTAGTCGTACTTACCATCCCGCTCCTTGCAATTCTCGCCTGGAACCAGTTCAACTGGCTCGAAGAACTGAACAAGAGAGAAACCTTCCGCATCCAGGCGTCGATGATGGAATCGGTCAAAAAACTCTCCAAAGGACTGCGCGAAGAACTGCTGTTTCTCCCCTCCCTGCTGCGATTCCGCCAGGAAGACAACACCCCGTTCGAAGAATCTTTTGCCGAACGCTGGCGTTTCTGGCGTTTCTACGCCGTAGAACCTTCCATTATCAGCCACCTGTATCTGTCGCCGGGCGACTCGCTCAGGTATGCCGAATGGAACGGAGAAACCTTCACGCCAATAGAAACACCGCCGGAAGCCCAGCTTTCAACCCGCGTTGGCCAAACCGAAGGAACACTAATCATTTCCGTCGGATATTTTGCCGAACGCGGCGCACGTCGGTCCGTACTGTGCGTGTTCGACAAGGACGCAGTCTTTTCCAGCCTCATACCCGCAATAGCGGCGAACACCCTCACCGATACCGGCGACTTTGCCTACCGCATCGTAGATACAGCCAGCAGAAAAACCCTCTGGACCTCATCCAACGGCGCCGGCAAGCTCGAAACCCTGTTTGCGCGTCCGGACATGGAAATGCCAGTCACCGAAAGCATAGAAATCCCGCAATTCCAGCAAACCCCGGGCTTTTCGTCAACCGCACTCATCGACATCTCCCGCGGCTCCTTTTCTTTTATCAAGGAACGCAGCAGGATAGACCCCGCATCCCCCCCGGACCAAATCCCCGGACAAATCTTCTCGCATATCAAACTGCAAATCAGCAACCTGGATGGATCGCTCAGGGAGCTTTCACATAAATCTACCATTCAAAACGCAACAGTGAGCTTTGGAATTGTTATTCTCCTCGCTTGCGCGATGATACTTCTTGCGCAAACAGGCCAGAAATCCAAACGTCTCGCCGAAAGCCAAAAAGAGTTTATCGCGACGATCACCCATGAACTGAAAACACCGCTCGCCGTCATCTCGTCGGCCGCGCAAAATCTTTCCGACGGCCTCGTCCGCGACAAGCAGAAAGCCGAACAGTACGGCACCATGATACGCAAGGAAGCAGCCCGGCTCGGCATCTCCATCGAGCACTTTCTGCTGTATTCGAATACCGGCTCTGTAAGCCGCATGAAGCCAGAACTGATACCTGCCAACGATCTGGTACAGGCAGCGCTCCGGTTTACCGAAGAAGACAGGCTCGCACACGAATTCCGCACCGAAGTGTCGGTACCGGACGAACCGCTGTATATCCGCGGAGACCGGATAGCCCTTGAATCCGTCTTCCAGAATCTTGCCCAGAACGTTCTCCGCCACGCCCGCGACGGTAAATATCTCGGCATAATCGCAACAACCCTCCGCGACTCAAGGAAAAATAACGGAGCGCGCATTATACTTAAAATACGCGACAAGGGCCCCGGAATCCCCCCGCGCGAGCTCAAGACAATTTTCGAGCCGTTTGTCCGCGGAAAACGCGCAATCGACAAGCAAATTCCGGGAAACGGCATCGGACTGAATCTGGTAAAACGGATTGTCTCGATGCACGGCGGCACTATCACCGCCGAAAGCAAAACCGGCATCGGAACGGTGTTTACCGTTTCGCTGCCGGCTGCGGAAGGAGTGCAGAATGTCTGAAAAAATCCTGATGATCGAAGACGAACCCGGCTTGGTGCTCACTGTCGGAGACCGGCTGGAAGCGGAAGGCTATTCGTTCGAATCATGCATGGATGGACCGGAAGGTGAAAAAAAAGCAATCGAGGAAGACTGGAATCTGATAATTCTCGATCTTATGCTTCCCGGCAAGGACGGATTTGCTATTTGCAAGGCAATCAGGGCTGCCGGGAAATTTACCCCGGTGCTCATGCTTACAGCCCGAAGCCGGCTCGACGATAAAGTAGGCGGGCTAAAAATTGGCGCCGACGACTATCTGTGCAAGCCCTTCGAGATGGCGGAACTGCTCGCACGGATCGAAGCCCTGCTGCGCCGGGCGGAAGCCGCATCGAAAGCGCTCGACACCGGCACAAAAAAAGGTTCGGGCGAACTTCAAATCGATCTAAAACGCGGCTTTATCACCTGGAAAGACCAGGAATCGCCGCTTTCTGCGCAGGAAATCAAACTCCTGGATTACTTCTACCGCCATGAAGACACCATAATTTCCCGGGAAGAACTGCTGAATTCGGTGTGGGGATACGATTCGGACATTACAACGCGCACGATCGACGTGCATGTAGCCCGGCTCCGGCAAAAAATGGGAGATGTCAAGGATATTTCCAAGTACATTCACACTGTTCGCGGAATCGGCTATAAATTCACCCCACCCCGGGACTGAGCCCGGGCCGGAACAGGAAACGGGGTTATCGCACGGACTCTGCCGCTCCATAAGCGAGCATTTTGGCAGGCCATACTCCCCTGCCGAGCAGCGGATCTCCCCCGCCTGCTCCCAGCGCTTCGCCCAGTTTTCTCAAGTAGGCTGAACGGGAAATATTGATCCCTCCAAACCGGGAGATATGATCCGTATATACTTGGGAATCGATCAGAAGACCGCCCATCGAACCGAAAAAATGATGCGCAAACACGGCAAAGGCTGTTTTGGAAGCATCGCTTACACGGGTGAACATTGATTCGCCGAAAAAAACCGGACCAAGCCGTATGCCGTAAAAACCGCCCGCCAGCTGGCCGTCGAGCCAGGCTTCTACGGAATGGGCAAGTCCTTCACGGTGCAGGGCACTGAACGCGTCGATCATGTCGTCGGTGATCCAGCTCCCCAGTTGTCCCGGCCGCACCACCAAGGCGCAGTAATTCACTACTTTTTCAAACGCAGTGTCGACTCGAATCTCAAAGCGTTTTTTCCGCATGCTTCGTTCCAGACGTTCCGGAATATGGAAGGTGCCGGGAAGAATCACAAAACGGGGGTCAGGCGATTGCCAGTACAGAGGATCGTCCTCGTTAAACCAGGGAAAAATACCCTGCATATAGGCGGATACCAGCATACCCGGAGAAAGGTTTCCCCCAACCCCGACGACAGAACCGTCAGCGTATTCAGGATCGGGGAACGAAAACCAGTCCCCCACCTCGAGCCAGGGAAAATCCGGATCGCAGCGGCTTTCAGCGTCGAAACACCGGCAGCTCTTTCTGCTCATTACACGACTCCTGCTCCGGCGGCAACAGTTTCCGGCGTCGAGCGGCGCACTACAGAGAGACCTCCGGCTACCGATTCATCAAGGACGCACTCCGCCAGACCGCCGTCCGAGAGTTCTCCGAACAACACCATATCTACAAGCGGGGTTGTCACCAACTCCTCGATAACCCGCGCAACGTTACGCGCACCGAATTCGGGCGACCAGCTTTTTTCTGCGATAAAATCCACAATCTCCGGAGCTGCGGCAAGCACCACCTGCTTTTCGGCAAGACGGGAACGTACCGATTCCAGCTCCTTGGTCACGATCGACCGCATGATTTCCCGGGAAAGGTGAGTGAAGCGTACAACCGCATCGAGCCGGTTCCGGAACTCCGGCGTAAAAGTTTTGTCCACAGCCTCGGCGACAGCCTCATCGGAAACCTCGCGGCCGCCGAAACCGATCATCGGCTTGCCAATATCGCGGGCCCCTGCGTTGCTCGTCATAATCAGGATAACATTCCGGAAGTCGGCCTTCCGCCCCTGATTGTCCGTCAAGGTTGCATAATCCATAATCTGAAGCAGAATATTGAAAATATCCTGATGGGCCTTTTCGATTTCGTCAAGGAGCACCACTGCATGCGGTGTTTTCCGGACCGCATCCGTCAGCAAGCCTCCTTCCTCAAAACCGACATACCCCGGCGGCGAACCGATCAGGCGGCTCACCGTATGCTTTTCCTGGTATTCACTCATGTCAAAGCGATGGAGCGCAATGCCGAGTTCTTCCGCAAGGCGCCGAGCAAGTTCGGTTTTTCCGACGCCGGTTGGTCCGACAAACAGAAAATTCGCCACCGGCTTGCCGGGTGCACGAAATCCTGCCCGCGAACGCTTGACCGCACGCGAAACAGCCCGCACCGCGCTTTCCTGCCCGAAAATGGACTGCGCCAGCACGGTTTCAAGGTCCCTGAGACGCTCGGTTTCGCCGGTTGTCACCGTCCGCTCGGGTATCCGGGCAACTTTTGCGATAACGGTTTCGATCAGCGCACGGTCGATGACGGGTACCGCCGGGGCGGGCGACGATTCAACAGGTTTTATTTCCGGATCGAGAACCGGAGCCTGAGTTTCTTTCGGCAACGCGAGGCTCGCCGCTATCCGTGCGCGCGCTCCCGCTTCATCTATAATATCTATTGCTTTGTCCGGCAGTCGCCGTTCAGTGATAAACTGAGCTGAAAGGCGCACCGCAGACTCGATGGCGTCGTCCTGGTATTGGACTCCGTGAAAGTCTTCGTAGCGCTTGCGCAAGCCCTTGAGAATGGCGATCGAATCCTCGACTGAAGGCTCGATAATGTCAATTTTCTGGAAGCGGCGCGCCAGGGCGTGATCCTTTTCGAAATACTTGTTGTACTCCTCGTAGGTTGTCGAGCCGATACAGCGGATGCGTCCCGAAGTCAGCACGGGCTTGAGGAGGTTCGACGCATCGAGCGTGCCGCCCCCGGAGGAACCTGCGCCGATGATCGTATGGATTTCATCGATAAACAGGATGATTTTTTCCTTTTTCAGGAGTTCGTCGACCACCTTTTTAATCCGTTCTTCGAAGTCGCCGCGAAACTTGGTTCCCGCAACGAGCGAACCCATGTCCAGACTGTAAATTTCGTAGTCGTACAAAAGCGGCGGAACGTCGCGCGCCGCAATGCGCTGGGCAAGGCCTTCGGTGATGGCCGTTTTACCGACGCCGGCATCTCCGACATGTACGGGATTGTTTTTCATGCGGCGGCAGAGCACCTGAATCGTGCGCTCGAGTTCTTCGGCGCGGCCGATCAGCGGCTCGAGTTTTCCCGATTTTGCGAGCGAAGTGAGTTCGGTGGTAAACCGCTCCAGAAAGGCGCGCTTTGGACTTTTCGGCCGGAGCCCTGCGTCGGAAAGTGCGTCGGATAGTGCGTCGCGGCCGCCCTCCAGGCCGTTGTCGTGACCGCCCTCCAGGCCGCCGTCGCCGAACAGGCTGTTCTCTCCGCCGGAGTTCTCCCCGCCGGAGTTCTCTCCCGCACAGTCGTCAGAGTTCCCGGATGGCGAGCCCGAACCGCCGCGGCGCGAAGCAGTTCCCGAACTGCGCCGTCGGTTGGGGCCTCCTGCTCCTCCGTTGAAAAAATCATCTGGGAACATCGGGTCGTCTGTGTCGTCTACATTGTCCGCATCTTCCATCCGGCTGTACGGTTCCCGTCCGTGCTTTGGATTGCCACCGGCAGTTCCGCCGGTAGTGCCGCCAGCAACGCCGCCGCCAGAACTTCCCCGGGCTCCACCGCTTCCGTCGTCCATTCCGTCCTCATCGTCGTCATCCGAAGGAACAAACAAATCCGGCCCGCTGGACGCACCGTATTCATCTCCTGCTTCGTCATCGACTAGGCCGTGGCTTATCACTTCCAGGAGCACCAGCCGATCGATTCCGCCGCGGCGCATAAAATACGAGCAATAGTTTTTCTGTTCGTCCAAAAGGCTTACCAGAATGTCGGTCATGTCGAGCACCGGCTTTTCCGCGCTCCTGCAGTGGAGCACGGCACGCTGAAGCACGTCCTGGAAGCCGAGGGTCTGCAACGGCTCTTTCGTAGTCAGCACGGGTATGTTCTTCCTGAGGTATTCGTCGGTACTTTCGTAAATATAGGAAAGATCTGCGCCGCACAGCGTCAGGATTTTCAGTGCCGACGGATGGTCGAGCAAGGCAAGGAGCATATGCTCCGGAGTGACATATTCATGTCCGCGAATACGCGCGTCGGTCCATGCCTGGTCCAACACCTTCTGGACAACAGAGCTAATCTTAATTTTCACAGTTTCTCCATTACGCAGCGGAGGGGAAATCCGTTCTGCCGAGCAACCTCGTGCACTTGCAGGCACCGGGTTGCAGCGATGTCGTAGGTATAGGCTCCCACAATGCCTCTACCCTTCTTGTGCACATCTTCCATAATTATATACGCATCGTCGTGGCTTTTGTGAAACACGGCCATCAGAACGGCGACCACAAAATCCTTCGTGGTAAAATCATCGTTCAACAGCAGCACGCGGTATTGCGCCGGCTCCTGAATATCTTCCGAGAAGAGTGTATGCTGTTCAACTTTATTCTGCGTGCTCATATACTAAAAAATACTGCAAAAAGGCCCTGGAAACAACTGGATATCGCAAAGAACTTGCATTGAATGCGCTTCGCGTGGCATTATAGCACCCATGAAATCCGTCATATCCTGGAACGTAAACGGCATCCGCGCCGCAGAGAAAAAAGGCTTCCTCGACTGGCTCGCCCTCGAGTCCCCCGACATCCTGTGCCTCCAGGAAACCAAGGCCCACAAGGGCCAGCTCAACCCGGAACTTGTCAATCCGGTTCTTTCCGACGGCACACAGTACCTTTCCTGGTGGAGTTCGGCAAAAAAAGCCGGCTACTCCGGCACTGCACTATACAGCAAAACCGAACCGGTGAACATCATCCCCTTCGGCTACCCCGAATTCGACGACGAAGGCCGCGTCGTCATGGCCGAGTTTCCCGAAGCCGTCGTCATCTCCGCGTATTTTCCCAACTCCCAGGAAGCAGGCGCCCGGCTCGGCTACAAACTGGACTTCTGCGCTGCGATGCTCGAAACCTGCAACCGTCTTGTTGCATCCGGAAAACATATCATTCTCTGCGGCGACTACAATATCGCCCACAAGCCCATCGACCTCGCAAATCCCAAAACCAACGAAGGCAATCCGGGCTACCTCCCGCAGGAGCGCGCCTGGATGGACGAGTTCACCGGCGCAGGCTTCGTCGACACCTTCCGCGCTTTCTGCTCCGAGCCTCACCAGTACACCTGGTGGAGCTACCGCTTCCGTGCCCGCGAAAAGAATATCGGCTGGCGCATCGACTACACCTGCGTCGATCCCGCCTTTATGCCTTTTGTTACAACCTCAACCATCCTCAAGGACGTACAGGGCTCGGATCATTGCCCCGTCAAGCTGACGTATGAGAATTAAATACAACGCCCCGACCACGCTCACCTACTCCTTTTTCTGTACCCTCGTCGTCGCACTCGACCAGCACTACCTCTACGGCCTCGTCCGCGCCTTCTTCACCGTGCCGAACGCGCTCCTGTTCGACCTCTTCGATCCGCTCAACTACCTCAGGCTCTTCACCCATATCGCGAGCCACGCCGACTGGAACCATCTCGTCAGCAACCTCGCCTACATACTCCTGCTCGGCCCCATGCTCGAAGAAGCCTACGGTTCGCTCACGATGCTCCTGATGATCGTCGTTACCGGCTTTATCACCGGCGTCCTCAATGTCTGCTTTTTCCCGCACCCCCTGCTCGGCGCCTCGGGCGTCGTCTTCATGATGATACTCCTCGCCTCCTTCACCAACCACGGAAAAAACGACATTCCCCTCACCTTCATCCTGATCGTCATCCTCTACCTCGGCCGGGAAATCCTCAACGCCTTCAAGGGCGACGACATCTCCCAGTTCGCCCACCTCGCAGGCGGTTTTTGCGGCAGCCTCTTCGGCTTTTTCAAACCCTCCAAAAGCGGCGCCCCGACGGTAAGCCAAAACATCCGCATCTACGCCCAACCGGCCCCAAAAACGTCCACCCAGAAATCCTCCCGCCCAAAATCGAATCCATCCAAAACCGCCCGCCTAAAAATAGACCGCGGAGATTGAAGCGCCTACCGCGATTTGATATATTCAACGCATGCGTGACAGACTCGACAGGCTCGCCCTTCGCTTCAAAGAACTCGACACCGAGATTCAGAATCCCGACCTCATCCGGGACGCCAAAAAATACAAAGACACCATGCGCGAGCATGCCTACCTTTCGGAACTTATGGAAGAGTATGGACGCTTCACGAACATTGAACGCTCCATCGAAGAAACGAAAGCGCTCATCACGGACGCCGACGATCACGAAATGCGCGAGCTGGCCCGCAATGAACTTGCCGACCTCGAAAGTTCCTTCGAAGAAAGCGAACAGAAACTCAAGGTACTCCTGATACCGCCGGATCCGCTCGAAGAAAAAAACATCATCATGGAAATCCGCGGCGGCACCGGCGGCGAGGAAGCCGCGCTTTTCGCGGCCGACCTCTTCCGCATGTACACCCGCTTCGCCGAATCGCGCGGCTGGAAATACGAAATTATGTCCGCAAACGAAACCGCACTTGGGGGCTACAAGGAAATCACGCTTTCAATCTCCGGCAAGTACGTGTATGGCAGCCTCCGCTATGAATCCGGCGTGCACCGCGTCCAGCGGGTTCCGGAAACCGAAGCTTCAGGCCGCATCCAGACGAGCGCAGCCACCGTCGCCGTTCTCCCGGAAGCCGAAGAAACCGAAATCGACATACGCCCCCAGGATCTCCGCATCGACGTCATGCGCGCCGGCGGTCCCGGAGGCCAGTGCGTCAACACCACCGATTCTGCCGTACGCCTCACGCATATCCCTACCGGCATCGTTGTTATCCAGCAAGACGAAAAAAGCCAGATCAAGAACAAGGCAAAGGCAATGCGCGTTTTGCGCACCCGGCTTTTTGAGCTCGAAGAAAACAAGAAAAACTCGGAACGCGCAGCAAACAGGAAACATCAGGTCGGCTCGGGAGACCGCTCCGAGCGTATTCGCACCTACAATTTTCCCCAGAATCGACTGACTGATCATCGCATCAACCTCACGCTGTACAAGCTCGACCTCGTGATGCAGGGAGATCTCGACGAACTCATCGATGCACTGTGCATCGCTTCGCGCGAAGAACAGCTCAAGGCAGAGCTCGCCTGACGGGAGGGATCGGAACATGACCGCCGCCGAAGCAAAAAAACAGGGAGTCGCCCTGCTTGGCGGCTTTTCTTCCTCGCCGGAACTGGATGTTTCCGTCCTGCTCTCCAATTTATTGGGCGTCGGCCGCTCTGCGCTTGCAGCTCATCCCGAGCTGGAAATGGGCAGTTTGGAAACCCGCTTTTTTGAGCTGATCGAACGCCGCCGGCTAGGAGTGCCTGTAGCCTATCTCACCGGCGTCAAGGAATTCTGGGCTCTTCCCTTTCATGTAACTCCCGACGTCCTTATCCCGAAACCGGATACCGAAATTCTTGTGGAACGCGCGATCGACCTCCTCAAGCGGTTTACAAGCACCCGAGGGATCCCCGCTCAAGCCGGCGGCCAGCTTCCCGCCCAAGCCCTCGACCATTCTCCCGCTCAAGCCGCAGGCCCCATTCATGTTCTCGACGTCTGCACCGGTTCCGGCTGCATCGCCATTTCTCTCAAGCATGCCTGCCCCCGGGTTCACGCAACCGCTACCGACATAAGCGAAGCCGCTCTTGCCGTTGCCCGACATAACGCAACTGCACTGTTAGGAAACCCGGAAGCAGTAACTTTTCTCCATGGAGACCTCCGTGACGGTCTTCCGCCCTGTCGCAGAGCACAACCTCCAGACAGCACATCACCGGTCCTGAGTACAGAAGGCTGGTCGCTCATCGTCTCGAATCCCCCGTACGTACCCACAAAACAGGCACAAGCCCTGCTCCTTGACGGGCGAAGCGAACCGCTTCTTGCCCTGGACGGGGGAACAGACGGGCTCGACCTCGTCAAACCGCTCGTCCGTCACGCCTTCGGGGCTCTTTCACGCGGAGGCTATCTGCTCGTCGAAACCGGTGAATACAATGCTGCCAAAGCCGCGGAATACTTCAAGCACACAGGATTTATCGATATACTCATACACAGGGATCTGGAAAACCAGGAACGCGTCGTAGAAGGAAGAAAACCATGACTGACGACCCCGAAATCGAAACATTCTTCGCGGACTTTCCCCGCTACACCGAAGAAGACCGTACACTCATATCGGCTGCCTACCGGTATGCTAGCGAACGTGGACAACCGGCGACCCGTTCGTCGGGAGAACGCTGGATCACCCACCCGCTGCGAGTCGCACGTATCATTGCCGGGCTCGGACTCGATGCCGAAGCCGTTGCCTGCGCACTTCTCCACGGTCTTTCTTCCCCCGAATCAGGCGACGCATTCAACAAAGAGCTGGAAACAGTGTTCAGTCCGACAATCGCACGCCTCGTAGATGGTACCTCGCGCATTTCAGGGCTCAAGATGCGGAACAAAACCATTCAGCAAGCCGAAGCTATCCGGAAAATGTTCTTTGCAATGGTAGACGACCTCCGCATCATCCTGGTCCGGCTCGCCGACCGGCTGGACAAAATGCGTACGCTCAAAGCGTATCCGGAAGATGAACGCAAACGCATTGCGCAGGAAACTGTGGACATTTGGGCACCCTTAGCCAACCGCCTCGGTATCGCTCCGATCAAAGTCGAGCTTGAAGATCTCGGCCTGAAATATACCAACCGCGAAGTCTACGACCAGATAAAGAATCTCGTAGCCGCAAAGAAAAACGAACGATCCGAGTTTCTCATCAGGGCCGAAACAGAACTCGTTCAGGCAGCCGCCCGTGCGGGCATCAACATAAGCGTCAAATCGCGCGCAAAGCATTTTTGGTCCATCTACCAGAAAATGAAAAAGCGCAACAAGGCCGCAGACGAACTGTTCGACCTTCTCGCAATGCGCGTTATCTGCCCCACCCCGAACGACTGCTACGCCGTGCTCGGCCTTGTCCATTCCATCTGGAAACCCCTGGACGGCCGGTTCAAGGATTACATCGCCATGCCCAAATCGAACGGCTACCAGAGTCTCCACACCACCGTCATGAGCATCGAAGGAATGCCGCTGGAAATCCAAATCCGCACGCCCGACATGCACCAGATTGCCGAAAGCGGCGTTGCAAGCCACTGGCTCTATAAAAAAGGAACCTCAAAAGAATCTGTTTCTGCGGAAACTATTCCCGTAGTAAACCGGCTCCGGGAACTTGCAAAAAGCGGCTTCACAGGCGAAGACTTCCTGGTACAAATCAAGGCAGACCTCCTCGGCGATTCCATTTTTGTATTCACCCCCAGAGGTGACATCATTGAGCTGCCCTCGGGTTCCACACCCATCGATTTCGCGTACACAATCCATTCCGCTGTCGGCGAAAAAATCGTCGGTGCAAAGGCGAACGGGGCAATCATTCCGCTGTCCCAGGCGCTGAAAAACACGCAGGTCGTCGAGATTATCACCCATCCGCAAGCACGCCCGACCATTAACCAGTACCACAGCGTGCGAACTGCAAAGGCCAGGCAAAAAATCCGATCCTGGCTGCAGGAGCACGATCCGGGCGTCGTCTTCGAGAAAAAAGAAGTTAGTGAAACCGATAAACAAGGAGAAACTCAGCGTCAGGCGGTGCACCACAAGGGACTGCTCAGCCTGCACGGAGCACCCGAAACAGTACCGCAGTTCGATTCGGCGGTCCTGAAAATCCGGGTGGGCGACACTACCAATTTTTTGATTAAATTCGCAAACTGCTGCTCGCCAAAACCTCCGTCCCCCATAATCGGCTATGTGTCCCGGGGCAGAGGAATTATTATACATCGAACCGATTGCACCAATCTCGGCAAAATTCCGGAGATTTCCAACCGGAGCATACCGGTGGAATGGGAATTGCCGCCAGATGAAAAGAAACCGGCAAAATCCGGAAAAAAATAGCCGGAATGCCACTGGAGGCCTTTCGTCATTCCGCCCCCGGCATTCCGGCCATCTGCATTCCGGCCATCTGCATTTTGCCTTTCGGCATACTGAAACTCGTCAGCGTACGTCGATAATCTCCAGAGCAAACGGCTGAATTGCTTCAACAAGTTTTGGCCGGTCAATGCCGCTCACCTTCAGAATACACATCTTGCTTGTTACGTCCTTGCCGTCGCAAATCAGCAGCGAAATAATGTTTCCGCCCATATCTGCAATAGTCTGGGATATCACTTTCAGCTCGCCCGTGCGCTCCGGCAAAAGAATAGTCAGACGAACCCCTTCCTGGCGGGCTCCGAACAGGTTTATAAACAACCGATACAAATCGCCGTCAGAAACGATTCCAACAAGGGCTCCGTCCCGCATTACCGGCAACGCACTGATATTATTGTCTACCATTATTCTGGCAGCTTCCTCTACCACTACATCTTCCTCTACAGTCACAACCTTTTTTTGCATCACTTTCTCGACTTTCAACTTGGAAAGGAGATAACTCATTTCATACATATCAAGCGTTGTCGCAACAGAGGGGCTCGCGTTTATCAAATCACGTTCGGTAACGATGCCGACCAGCTTGTTGTTCTTGTCCAGAACCGGCAGCCTGCCGACTTTTTCCTTTTTCATAAAAGCCCGCGCATCGGGAACCGACATGTCGGGATGAATATACAGGGGGTTTCGGGTCATCACATACGAAACATTCATCAGAATCCTCCTAAGCTTCAAGAGTTAACAAAACGTGTTCGGCTGTCTCACCGCAAAACTCTTTTTTTTAAAAATTGAAGTGTTTAAAAAAAGTAGCCAGTGTTTATTATACCATAGAAGCCTGTGGCGCACAAAAACACTTACGCACCCAGATATGCTTCACGGACCGTTTTGTCGCTAAGCAGCTCTTTTCCGGAATCAGACTTCACAATGCAACCAGTTTCCAGAATGTAGGCGCGGGTCGCAATACCGAGAGCCTTGAACGCATTCTGTTCGACCAGAAGCACTGTCGTACCCGAAGCGTTGATCGTCCGGATTATAGAAAATATTTCATCTACCAATATCGGAGCCAGCCCCATAGAAGGCTCATCCAACAGCAACAATTTCGGGGATGTCATCAGCCCGCGGCCGATCGCAAGCATTTGCTGCTCGCCGCCGGAAAGAGTACCGGCAACCTGTCGAATGCGTTCTTTAAGTCGCGGGAACAGTTCGAATACTCGCTCCAAGTCCGACTTTATACCCTCCCGGTCCTTGCGAATATACGCACCCATTTCCAGATTCTCGCGCACCGTCAGATTCGCAAAAACACGCCGCCCCTCGGGGACATGTACCAGCCCCTTTTTTACAATATCATCTGGCGAAGTTTCAGAGATATCGCTGTCCAGAAAGGTTACCGAACCGCCGGATTTTTTTTGAATATTCGAAATAGCATGCAGCGTCGTCGTCTTTCCCGCACCATTCGATCCGATCAGCGTAATTATTTCACCGGGATGCACCTCGAACGAAATACCTCGCAAAGCCTTGATAGCACCGTACTGAACCGAAAGAGCATCAACCTTAAGCATCAATCATCGCCTCCTCGCCCAGATACGCCTTGATCACAGCGGGATTATCGCGAATCTCCTCCGGCACGCCGGTTGCAATCACCCGTCCGTAATCAAGAACAATAAGGCGCTCGCAGATCCCCATAACCAGCTTCATATCGTGTTCAATCAGGAGAATCGTCAGATCAAAACGCTTCCTGATAAACGAAATCAATTCCATCAACTCCCGAGTTTCCTGGGGATTCATACCCGCCGCTGGCTCGTCCAGCAACAAAAGCGCCGGATCGGTCGCCAGAGCCCGCGCAATTTCCAGCTTCCGTTGTTCACCGTACGGAAGATTGCTCGCAGATTCATCCTGCTTGTCGGCAATCCTGAAAAGCTCAAGCAGCTCAACTGCCTTCTTCCGGAGCCGCTCATCGTCGCGATAAAACGCCGGAGTCCTGAAAATCGCGTCGAGCGGCCCGATTCTCCGCTGCATGTGCATGGCAATCAGCACATTGTCCAGCACGCTCAAGTTTCCAAACAGCCTGATATTCTGGAACGTCCGCGCAATCCCGAGCTTCGCCAGCTGATGCGGTTTACGGTTATGAACCTGAACAGTCCTGCCGTTTTTGTCCGTAAACAGAATCTCGCCTTCAGTCGGCGTATACACACCCGAAAGCATATTGAACACCGTCGTCTTGCCGGCGCCGTTCGGTCCGATCAGCCCGACAAGTTCACCTTTTTTCAACCTGCACGAAAAATTGCTTACCGCCCTCAAACCGCCAAAAACAATCGAAATATCCTCAACATTCAAAAGCACATCAGGTATCCTGAACCCATGGCGGGACGCCTCACTTTTTTTTGCCATCAGACGTCCTCCTCAGCGCACCCAGACGGTCAAACAACCGCACAAACGACAGTTCCTTCATTCCAAGCAAACCCTGCGGACGGAATAACATTACCAGAATCAGAATCAGCGGGTAAAACAGCAAACGGTATTCCTGCAAAAACCGAAGAAATTCCTGCAGATACGTCAGAATAAACGCCGCAAGAATAGAACCGGTGATGCTTCCCATTCCGCCCAGCACAACATAAATCAGATAGTCCACGCTCCGGTTGAACGACGAAAGATCAGGTTTCACAAACCCGATAAACGGCGCGTACAGCGCCCCGCCGATTCCCGCAACAAAAGCCGCAATCACAAATCCGGTCATCTTATATCGAAACACGCTTATCCCGCTCGAATTCGCAGCAATCTCATCCTCTCTTACAGAGAAGATAGCGCGACCATACGTGGAGCGCAAAAAATTCTGCAACACAACGACCAGCAGAACAAGAACGCCGATCACCGTAAGCCAGGCATAATCCGCTCGAGCAGCCAGCAGAGTCGTAAACTGTTTGCCGTTCGGCCCGCCCGTAACTGATTTCAGGTTAACAAACACCACCCGCAGAATTTCGCCAAAACCGAGCGTCACGATAGCCAGATAGTCTCCCGAAAGCTTGAGCGTCGGGAAGCCAATCAAAAACCCCATGAAAGCTGCCATCAGCCCACCGGCTGCAATGGAAAGCGGTAACGGCAGATGTGCGACCTGAGTCAGCCATATTGTGGTATATGCGCCAACAGCCATGAATCCGGCCTGACCGAGCGACAGCTGTCCGGTAATACCGCAGATGATATTAACACTAATCGCCATGATAGCATTAATTCCTGCAAGGGTGATTATCTGGGCGACATACCCGTCGATAATCGAGCGGTTTATCAAAATAGCGGGTACAATTATTACCAGAGCCGACACCACTGTCAGCAACAGAAACGACTTAATACGTTTATCAACGTTCATACTTTAATCCTGTCTTTCTTCCCCATAATACCGGTCGGTTTAACCAGCAATATGAGGATCAAAATTCCAAAAGAAATTGCATCGGAAAACTGGGACGACAAAAACCCTTTGGTCATCGTTTCTGCAACTCCCAGAATATATCCCCCAAGCATCGCCCCAGGTATAGAACCGATTCCGCCCAGAACGGCGGCGACAAAAGCCTTCAGTCCAGGCATCGCTCCCATTGTCGGATCGATCTGCGGGTATGCCGTAGCAAACAGTATTCCGCCGGCAGCGGCAAGAACAGAACCGAGGGCAAAGGTAAAAGCAATCACACGATTCACCGAAATTCCCATCAGACTGGCAGCCTTTAAGTCATACGACACAGCGCGCATAGCCTTGCCGATTTTTGTCCAGTTAACGATATAATTCAGAATAATCATCAAAATAACAGACACCAGCAAAACCGTAATCTGAATGTTGGAAATCCCGAACCCGCCTGCAGAAATATTAACCGTCTGCATCGTCGGATACTGTCGCGGATTCGGTCCGACAAACGGAAGAACACGCGCCCCATTCTGAAGTATCAGCGAAACTGCTATAGCAGTAATGAGCGAATTAAGCCGGGGCGCGGATCGAAGCGGACGATACGCAAATCGTTCGATAGTCATGCCCAGCACAGCGCACAGCGCCATCGACGCCGAAAAAGCCAACAACAAAGCGACAGGAGAAGGGCCCATCGCATGCAATACATAAAACCCGGTATACGCGCCTACCATCAGAATATCGCCGTGTGCAAAATTGATCAGCTTGACGATACCATAGACCATCGTATATCCGAGAGCGATCAAGGCATAAATACTTCCAAGGGAAAGGCCATTGATCAGCTGTTGAACCAGAATAACGAAAGAATCCACAATGCAACTCCTATGTGAGCCGATTTTTAAAAAGTCGGTTACTTTTTCAAATCGGCTTTTGGAGAAAAATAACAAGTCTTTCTATCAAAAAAACTTGTTACTTTTCTCCATGTACATCTAAGGTTGCTTTTTCAAAACTTTCCCAGTTTTGAAAAAGCCTCATGTGTATTGTGCATTATACGTGAGCTTTCGGGAAAAGTCGATTAGTTTGACAAATTCAAGACACCTTAGACACTTCTGTTTTTTATGTCCACGCAGGATGCACAAAATATTCTTCTGAATTCATTACACGCAGCCATGATGCGCATAAAAAAAGCTGTCCGGTTTTCATTCCAGACAGCTTCAACAGGAACGTTCCGCCGAATAAGAGGCGGAACCACCCAAGATCACAATATATCAGGGATTAACAGTTGCCTTGTACACAGGAACAAGCTTGCCGTCTCTTTTTACTATCTCGAGCATAACAGCTGACTTGGTCGGATTTCGCTTCTCATCGAACGAAAGATTTCCTGTCAGGTAAGAACCTTTGGTTTTCTCCAGCGCTGCCTGCACCTTCACCGGATCAGCCGAACCGGAAGCAATAATCGCATCCTTGATGACATACATGGCATCGTACGCAAGCGCAGCAAATGAAGTCGGAGTAGCGTTGAACTTTTCGCTGTATTTCTTTACAAAGTCGATAACCTTACCGTCGGTGGAGTCAGATGCATAGTGGTTCGAATAAAAACCGTTCAGCATTTCGTCTCCGGCGTTGTCAACTATTCCGTCCCAGCCGTCGGCACCTACAATCGGAACATTGAGCCCCTGGGCACGAAGCTGTTTAGCGATCAGAGCAACAGTGCTGTAATAATCGGGCAGATAGACAACCTCAGGATTCGCATTCTTGATTTTGGTAAGCTGGGCATTGAAGTCCTTGTCTCCGGTATTATAAGACTCGGCTGCCACAATTGTACCCCCGGCGGCTTCAAAACCAGCCTTGAAATTATCAAAAAGTCCAACAGAGTAATCATTTCCAACATCATAGAGAACTGCAGCTTTCTTCAGTCCAAGATTTTCGAAAGCGAATTTCGCTCCGACTTTGCCTTGGAAAGGATCGATAAAGCACACGCGGAAAATAAAATTCCCGGCATCCGTCACCGCGGGAGCCGTTGCTGCTGGAGCAACAACAACCACTTTTTGCGCTTGCGCCAGAGAAGTAATCGCCATCGTACAACCCGAAGTCAACGAACCGATAAACAGCTTCGCACCGTCTCTTGTAGTCAACAATTTATAAGCGCTCACAGATTTTTCGGGATTGCCTTCATCATCTTCAGCGATCAGCTGAACAGTCTGCCCATTGATGCCGCCGGCTGCGTTGATTTCTTCAACTGCCAACTGAACGCCGTTACGAGCTTCAGTACCATATACAGCAACTGCACCGGAAAGCGGAAAAATCCCACCAATCTTGATTGTGGATTTCGCATCCTTGCCTGCTTTATCTGATTTTGCACAGCCGCCGAGAACGGCAACAGAAACAAAAACAAGAGCAAGCATTGATTTCAAAACAAAACTCTTTTTCATAACCTCTCCTTCACATGTACCCTTAAGTACAGATTAACAAGTTTTACTATATGTAATAGATACCGATTTGTCCATATAAATGTGATTAACCAGCCCGTTTTCTCCCTGTTCATCTCTGGCAGTTCTTTAACTACTTGCCAATCAACCCAGGAACCTACCCGCACATTATTCCTTGAACCTCTATGCATAAAAAAAGCACTGTTCAATCCATTGGATTGACAGTGCTTCAGACGTTCATTAGAACATCGAAACCAGTAGTGTTGAAATTAATCAGGCGGTTATGGTTTTACCGTTTTTAATGGCCGCCTTGCAAACCTTGCAGATCTTTGCTTTGGCGCCGTTAATTTCCTGTTCGTACAGAACCTTAATTTGATCTTTCTTGCAAACAGGACATGTACCACGTCCATGATTCGGAGTGCTCCGAATGCCTTTCCCACGATGTGCTTTGGACATACTTATTCCTCCGTCTTTGCAGTCTTATCTGCAGGAGCTTTAGCCTTCTTTGCAGCAGGCTTTTTCTCGCCATCGGTTTCAGACTTGTTTGTTGTAGGGGCTTTCTTGGCAGGAGCCTTCTTTTCTGTAGCAGCTTTCGGAGCAGCTTTCTTATCTTTCTTTTCTTCTTTTGCGTCCGTCTCAAGCTTGTAATCTACAAGCTCAAGAATTGCTACTTCCGCCGCGTCGCCTTCGCGAAAACCGAGCTTCAGAACACGGGTATATCCGCCCTTACGATCCTTCATGCGAGGCCCAATCTCGTTAAAAAGCTTGGCAACAATTGCTTCATCTGAAATAAATCGTGCCACCTGGCGGCGATTATGGACAGAATCCACTTTGCTGCGTGTGATCAGCTTTTCTGCAGTGCGGCGCACTTCGAGAGCTTTAGGCTTGGTTGTGGTTACACGCTCAAATTTGAAAAGAGAGGTAACCATATTGCGATGCATCGCCTTTCGATGGGATGCGGTGCGCGAAAGCGGATTAAAGCCATTTTTATGCTTCATCTGTTTCTTCCTTCTGCTTTGGCAACTTGATAGAATTCTTGAGATGACTGTAATCGGTCATACCAAGGCCAAGGTTCCACTCAAGGAGTTTTTCCCTGATTTCCTGAAGGCTCTTCTTGCCGAAGTTTCGTGTCTTGGCAATATCATCTTCAGTTTTCCTTGTTAATTCACCAATTGTCCTGATATTTGCATTCTTTAGACAATTAGAGGATCTGACAGACAGTTCGAGCTCTTCTACCGGAGTATTCAACAGCTGGCGAACGCGTTCATCTTCTTCATCATAATCGTCGTCTTTACCAATCTCGTTCTCATTGAAATTAACGAATATCGAGAAATGATCCTTGGCAATCTTTGCAGCTTCGGCAAGCGCATTGTCCGGAGAAATCGTACCATCGGTCCAGATTTCCAGAATAAGCTTGTCGTAATCGTTTCGCTGTCCGACGCGGCAGGGTTCGATAGCGTACTTTACTTTGATAACGGGACTGAAAATCGCGTCCATCGGAATTGTACCGACAATTTCGATATGACGCTCGTTAGTTTTAGCCGGTACGTAACCGCGACCCAAATCTACCTGGACTTCAAGTTCCATATGTCCACCATCCATCATCGTGAAGATGTGGAACGGCTTACTCAGGATCTCGAGCTGGGTGTCGCGAGCGAACATATCGCTAGTGACGGTAACCGGGCCTTTGAATTCAAACAGGAAAGTATCCTGTTCGACGTCTTCGGGAAGCCGCAAACGAATCTGTTTCAGATTATTCAAGACTTCCAGAGTATCTTCTACAACATTCGGAATGGTTTCAAATTCACTGGAAATAGTATGGGGAACACCGTCCGCATCGTACGAAACGATACGAACTGCTGTGATCGCATACCCCTGTATTGATGACAGGAGAACGCGACGTAAAGTATTACCTATAGTAGTTCCAAAACCGGTTTCGAAAGGAGAAGCCACAAATTTTCCGTAATCAGAGGTTACTTCATCATGCTCGAAAGACAGTCCTTTCGGCTTTTTGAATCCTTTTAGCAGATTTTTGCGGGCCATTCGAACTCCTCTTATTTAGAATAGAGCTCGACCACGAGCTGTTCTTTGATATCAGCAAGGTCGGTTACATCAACACGTCGGGGAACCGAAACAAAAGTACCTTTCATGGCATCCGCGTCAACGGAAACCCAGGGATAAGCTCCAGATTTCGAATTTTCCTTCAATGCGTCCTTGATAACATTCAGCTTTTTGCTATTTTCCCGGATTTCAATCACGTCACCGGGCTTAACCTGGTAACTGGGTATGTTAACCGATTTGTTATTAACAAGAATATGATTGTGCTGGACAAACTGCCGTGCTTGGTTCCTGTTAACTGCAAAATGCATCCGGTAGACAACATTATCAAGTCTCCGCTCAAGAAGACCAACAAGGTTTTCACCGGTTACGCCGGGCATGCGAAGAGCTCGTTCAAAGAAAAGACGGAACTGTGTTTCCAACATACCGTACATTCTTTTAATCCGCTGTTTTTCGCGAAGCTGAATGCCGTAGTCACTGCGTTTTCCGGTTCTCGCCTTGGGATCCTTACCAGGAATACCTCGTTTTTTGTTAATGGGGCACTTGTCACTCTTGCAGCGGTCACCTTTAAGGAACAGTTTTTTCTGTTCAGTACGGCAAAGTCTGCAAAGGGGTCCTGTGTATCTTGCCATTTATCTCTCCTTTGTCAGATGCGCCTTGTCTTGCGGGGGCGGCAGCCGTTGTGCGGGATCGGTGTAACGTCATTGATAGACTTTACCTTCAGACCGAGAGCTCCAAGGGAGCGTATAGCCGATTCACGTCCGACACCGGGTCCCTTAACAAACACATGCACTTCACGAAGCCCGTAGGTAAGGGCTTTTTGCACAGCTGTTTCCGCAACAGTCTGCGCCGCGAACGGAGTAGACTTTTTTGCGCCATTAAATCCAAGACCACCGGAAGATGCCCATGAAAGAGCATTTCCCTTGAGGTCAGTAATAGTAACGATCGTATTATTGAACGTTGCCTGAATGTATACATTTCCTTCGTATACACTTTTCTTTTCTTTCCGCTTTTTTACGGTTGCCACGTTAGTTGTTCCTCCAACTCGGGAATGTTACTTCTTCTTACCCGCAACGGTCTTTTTCTTACCCTTGCGTGTGCGAGAATTTGTCCTGGTTCGCTGACCGCGTACAGGAAGACCCTTTCTGTGCCGGAGGCCCCGGTAACAGCCAATATCCATGAGACGTTTGATATTAAGACCGATTTCAGTTCTCAGACGACCTTCAACTTTATATTCGGTTTCAATAATACGTCTGATCTCCGCCAGTTCTTCCTGGTTAAGATCATTAATCAGCCTCATCGGATCAATCTTGGTCTTTTCGCAGATTGCATCGGCAGTAGAGCGACCAATTCCATAAATGTAAGTCAATGCAATATTGACATGCTTGTTAGGGAGGTCGACTCCCGCAATTCGAGCCATTCTAGTCCTCCATCAGCCCTGGCGCTGTTTGTGCTTGGGGTTGGTGCATATAATCCGTACGATCCCTCGTCTGCGAATGATCTTGCACTTATCGCATATGGGCTTAACGCTCGTTCTTACCTTCATTCTAAAACCCTCCGAGAAAGAGACATAGTATATCTCTTTCTCAAATTTTTGACTACAGGTTCCGCGACCTGATCTTTCCTTTTTTTACCAGTCCTTCATGATGATGCATCTTGAGCTGAGCTTCTATTGCACTCATTGTATCCAGATCGACACCAACAAGGATCAGCAACGAAGTACCTCCCATCAACATAGAAATCGATGGAGGAAATCCGAAAAGATTCTGGATAATCGTGGGCAGAACCGCAATCACGGCGAGATACAACGAACCTGGCAAAATAAGCCGATTCAGTATCCTCTGCATGTACTCCTCGGTATTATCTGTTCTGATTCCGGGAATCGAGCCGCCGTTTTCCCGAATCTGTTTCGCAATCTCTGTGGGGTTCAGGGTTACCTGTGTATAGAAATATGCGAAGAAAACAATCAGAAGTACGTAAAAGATATTATACCAAATACCCTGTGGGCGCAGAAACGTCGCCAGACTGTTAAGCCATTTAACGTTCGGTCCAATGCTGCCGGCAATCTGCAAGGGGAAAGTCAGGAATGAGGAAGCGAAAATGACAGGGATTACTCCGGAAGGATTAATCTTGAACGGAATATAGGTATTCTGTCCGCCATACATCTTTCTTCCAACGACCCTCTTTGCGTAATGCACAGGAATTTTCCGCTGACCCTGCTGTTCATAGACAACAAGAGCGATTATTCCGACAAACATCATCAGGGCTAAAATTACGAATACGATATTGACATCACCATTTTGAACCAGTTTAACAAGCTCCCACAAAGCAGTGGGAAGCCGTGCGACAATACCTGCAAATATCAACATGGAAATACCGTTTCCGATTCCCCTGCTGGTTATCTGCTCGCCGAGCCAAACGGTAACCATAGTACCCGTAGTAACTGTCAGCATCGCTATAATAGTGAATGCCATTTTACCGATTACAACAGCGCCCGGAATACTGAATGCATACACTGTCACAGTAAACGATTGAATTAGAGCCACAACAATAGTGGCCATTCTTGTCCATGACTGCATTTTCTTGCGGCCGCCATCTTCCTCGACAATCTTTTTAAGACTTGGGAAGATGATCAGTGCAAGCTGCATCAGAATCTGGGTGGAGATGTACGGCGTTACACCGAGCATAAAGACAGAGAAGTTAGAGAATGCGCCGCCGGCAAAAAAGTCCATATAGTCAACGAACGCATTACCCTGTAACTGCGACTTGAAGTACACTGTCAATGCATGGGGATCAATACCGGGAATTGTCAGTACCGCACCAAGGCGAAAAACAGCGAGAATTATGACAGTAAAGGAAATCCGTTCACGAAGTTCCTTGATTCTGAACATATTTACAAAAGCATTGTTTGCCATGTTTCTTCACCCATTCCCGATTATTTTTCGTTCCGATCTTCCGGAGCGCAGTTGTCAACGACGACTCCGCCGGCTTTTTCGATCTTAGCCTTGGCGGATGCCGAAACCTTGTCAACCGCAACAGTCAGCTTCTTTGTCAACTCGCCGTCTGCGAGAATCTTTACCGGGGAAGCTGCTTTTTTCAGAAGACCCTTGAGAACAAGTGATTCCTTGTTAACAGTTTCACCATTCTCATAACGGCTTTCGATATCGCATAGATTGAAGATTTCATAATCGACCCGAAACGGATAGTTAGAGAATCCGCGCTTTGCGATGCGGCGGTACAAAGGCATCTGACCACCTTCGAAACCGACATACACCTTTCCGCCGGAACGGGACTGCTGTCCCTTGTTTCCTCTACCGGCTGTCGTTCCGCGGCCTGATGAAGAACCGCGACCAACAATCCGTTTCTTTTTATTTGCTCCCTCGGGAGCATAGAGATTGAAATCGGACATTTAGTTGATCTCCTTGACCTCGACCAAATGCTGAACAGTCGCTACCATTCCGAGAATCGGAGCGGAAGATTCCTGTTCAACAGTCGAATTGAGCTTTTTAAGTCCAAGGGAACGTACGGTTGAAACGACATTCGGTTTCTGACCGATTGTGCTTCTTACAAGCTTTATTTGAATCTTGTTTGCCATCGTTTAACCCCACAAATCTTTCAGGGTCTTGCCCCGGTTCTTCGCCACAGTCTTGGCATCCATCAATTGCTTGATAGCTTCGAAAGTTGCGCGAACTACGTTTACGGAACAGTTCGATCCGAGAGATTTGGAAAGAACATCAGTCGCTCCGGCGGCTTCGAGAACTGCCCTGACCGGTCCTCCTGCAATGAGACCGGTTCCGGAACAAGCCGGTTTGAGCAGAACAGAAGAGCTCTTGAAATCAGCCTGTGAATCATGGGGAATAGTGCCATTTTTCAACGGAACGTACACCATGTTACGTTTTGCCTTGTCAATGCTCTTGCGAATAGCCTCAGATACGTCGTTTGCCTTACCAAAACCGAATCCGACCTTTCCTTTCTGATCGCCAACAACCGTTAAAGCAGAGAAAGAGAAACGTCGTCCACCCTTGACCACTTTCGCAGTCCGGTTGAGTTTTACCAGCTTCTCTACGTACTCTTTCGGCTGATTGTCTTTATCAAAGTTTTTCTGGTGATCCATAGCCTCTCCTAGAAATTGATCCCGGCACTGCGGGCACCATCAGCGACAGCTTTCACTACGCCATGGTAGAGATAGCCATTCCGGTCGAATACTACAGAAGTAATATTCTTTTCCTTGAGGCGGCGGCCGATTTCTTCACCAACTTTTGTTCCCGAAGCTAAATTTGACTTCAGTTCCGAAAGTTCCTTTTCAAGAGTAGAAACAGCGGCAAGCGTGCTTCCGGTTACATCGTCAATTACCTGAACCGTAAGATTCTTGTTGCTTCTCGTTACCGTCATGCGGGGACGCTCTGCGGTACCGGCCACTCTCTTGCGGATATGAATCTTTCTTTTGAGCCTCTTTCTGTCTTTATCATTAAGTTTCTTGAACATATCGCTGCATCCTTATTTGACGCCGGATTTACCGACTTTCCGCCTGATGATTTCGTTATCATAGCGGATTCCTTTCCCCTTGTAAGGTTCAGGACCGCGCAGTTTACGAATCTCAGCAGCGAATTCACCAACCTGGTCCTTACGGGCTCCAGTAATAGTGATTTTTCCAGCTGCATCGGCAGTCACAGTAAGACCTTCCGGGATTCCTGCCATAACATCGTTAGAGTATCCAAGATTCAGAAGAAGTACTTTTCCCTGAACCTCAGCTCGATAACCAACGCCATTAATGACAAGAGTCTTTGTAAATCCGCTGCTTACACCGAGAACCATATTATTCAGAAGATTGCGATACAGTCCGTGAAAAGAACGGGTCTGCTTCGTATCATCTTTTCTGGTCACTACAGCATGATTTCCATCGACCTTAATCTCTATAGAGGGGTCGTAGGACTGCGAAAGCTTGCCTTTGGGGCCTTCAACAGTAAAAACATCAGCTGCAACGGTAACCTTGACTCCCGCAGGTATAAGTACGGGAAGTTTTCCGATTCTAGACATAACTTCCTCCTCTTACCAAACGGTACAGATCAGCTCACCGCCAACCTGTTTTTCTTGAGCTTTTTTCCCGGTTGTAACACCCTGCGAGGTTGAAACAATAAGTGTTCCGAACCCATTGTGCACGCGGGGGAGTTCTTTGTAACCGGTATACACACGGCGACCAGGTGTTGAAACCTTCTCGATTCCGTGAATTACGGGTGTATTGCTTTCATCGTATTTAAGGAAAACACGAATACAATTTAGTCCGTCCTGGCTCACTTTCTTGAAATTCTTGATGTATCCTTCAGTTTTAAGGATTTTTACAATCTCAAGCTTGAGTTTGGAGGCGGGAATGTCCACTTTTTCATGGCGGGCCATTGCCGCATTCCGGACCTTTGTTAGCATATCTGCTACGGGATCTGAAACGCTCATCTTATTCTTCCCTCCTACCAGCTCGACTTAGTAACGCCTGGAATCAGACCTTCACTAGCCAATTTTCGGAAACAGACACGACACATCTGGTATTTCCGTAGATATCCGCGCGGCCTACCACACACTCTGCACCGGTTATATTTCCGGGTTGCATATTTTGGTGTCGAATTAGCCTTATTAATCATCGCTGTTGTAGCCA
>Ga0116148_1000513_pt1 | contig 48614 bp, 39 predicted proteins | sample AD_UKC055_MetaG_FD_89786 | JGI IMG/M metagenome (GOLD analysis project Ga0116148, IMG submission 89786) | Active sludge microbial communities of municipal wastewater-treating anaerobic digesters from USA - AD_UKC055_MetaG | ecosystem: Engineered > Bioreactor > Anaerobic > Digestate | place: USA...
AGGGGAGGAAAAGCCGCCAGGGATGGCGGCGACAGAACCTTGAGGCGGCCTGGAAGCGACGCGCACGATGCGCGGAGCTGGAAGGCGAATCCATCGTGGCTCAAAAAAAAGACCTGAATCGAAAGATTCGGGTCTTTTTTTTATTCTTGCCACGATGGATTCGAACCGAAAGGTTCGCCGACCGAGGGGAGGAAAAGCCGCCAGGGATGGCGGCGACAGAACCTTGAGGCGGCCTGGAAGCGACGCGCACGATGCGCGGAGCTGGAAGGCGAATCCATCGTGGCTCAGTTTTTCAATAAAAACCGTAATCCTCAAGGGTTACGGTTTTTTTATTTTAAAGCCTGCTCAACTACTGCCAGGATAGATTCGTTGTCCGCTTGCCGATATGCCCTGCCGCGATTACAATGAACCGCCGGAACGGATGCTTCCGGGAAGAGGAGCAAAATGAAAAAACCGGTTGCACCGTATGTGCTTGTATGCATCACATTTGCCGTTAATTTTGCTGCCGACAGAATCACAAAGCTGTTGGCCGAGCTGTATCTACAGGGCCGGCCTCCGACAGGATTCCTGAAGGATATCATTATCATCACCTATACCGAAAATACCGGCGCCTTTCTGAGCCTCGGCAGGAATTGGCCGATCGCGGTCAAGTACGCGCTCCTTCTGGTCATCCCGGTCGGCATTTGCCTGTTTGTTCTCGGGTACTGCCTGTTCAGGGAGCGGAACCCGCTCAGGATCATCCTCCTGACGACCATTGTCGCCGGCGGCTTGAGCAATCTGATCGACCGGTCCTTCAATAATTTCGCCGTCGTTGATTTTTTGAATTTCGGCATCGGACGGCTCAGAACCGGCATCCTGAACGTAGCAGACCTTTCCGTCACCTTCGGCGGCATAGCCCTGATACTGAGCGAAGCCAAGAAAAAGGATGCGCCTGCGCAGCAGTAGCACTCTTTCGGGAACCGAACGCAATCGCTATACTGTGTCCATGACTTTACGGAAACACATCGCCGTCCTGGCCTTCAGTCTGATCGCTGCCGCGTCCGGGTTCTGTTCGGATAGCGACATCTGCGGGAAATACGTCATTCAGAACGCAGTCGACGACTATCAGGGAACACGGTATTTTGAAATCAGCCGGAACAGGTATCAGGAATACGAGGTGGAAGCCGAAAACTCGTTCCGGAGCGTCGCCTATTTCGATGGAGAGAACCAAGAGTTGTTCTGCGTGATCGCCCCCGCGCATCAATACAACACGCTGATGAAATTCAGGATTCAAGCCGGGACGTTGAAAGTTTACTCGCTGAACAACCAAAAGTGGACTGAATATCCCGGAGAATACCGGAAGGAATCATCCGGGGCTCCCGGAATACAGAATCAGGGGAACTAGTTTCCCGCCCGAGTTGATTCGTTCGCCGGAGGGAGCTCCGACCGGCCGAGTATCGCCCCGATTGGGATTGGCTGCTTCAATTTTGAGTGGGCTCGGTTAAAAAAAATCCGCGGTTGCGTCGATGGTTAAAGTGCCATATACTGGGAATAGAGACACCAAGGAGGAACAGATGGCTGTAAGAGCGATGGATTTGTTTGAGGCGTACATGCAGGGAAAGCTCCCGATGGATGAGGGGTACATTGTATCGTCCTTCTTCAAGCAGGATTCTGCATACAGCATTTACGAAGTCATTTCGTATTCCGCGGTTAAGGATTTGTATTCTTCCGGGGACAGTCTGACGTTCCAGACGAACGGGAAAAAGATGTATGTGCTTGTCGAGCCCCCGACGTATCCGAACAAGATGATCGAGCCGTACTGCCGCGAGAAGGAACATCTGGTGCCGATGCGGTTCACCGAGGCGAATATTGTTGTGGCGAAAAATCAGACGCGCATTATGTACAACAAGGAGCCGCAGCAGGCGATTTCGGCTTTTACGGTTCTGCGCCCGGAAGGCATGAATTTTGCGTTTCTGTTCTATTCTTTGCCGGACGTCTTCGATTCTATGGAAAAGTTTTTCGCTAAGTCGCTGAACCACGAAGCAGGTGTACCGCAAATTGACGCGACAAAAACTGCAAAAAATATTGCCGAGCTGTGCTCCAAGACCCTTACCTGGCCCAAGGACGAGTAATATGCGTCTGGTAGTCGTCTATGGGTTGAAGACCGGCGACTACGAATGGCTCCGCTCTTTTTATCCCGCACACCGAATTGTGGAAGCATGCGCCCGGCAACGGGTGCATATTTTGTTTGTGCTCCCCTGCGATGTGGATCGCCTGGTATCGGGAGGTTTTTCCCCCGCGGATGATTTTTTTCCCGCGGGAGGTTTTTCCCCCGCGGATGCGGTGTGCCTGGTCAGAGGCAATGTCGATCCCGGATCGATTCAGCGGCTCGAAGAAGCGGGCTTCCGGTGTGTGAACGGTTCGAAGGCGGTTGCCCTTGCGCTGGACAAGCTCGAGTGCGCACGATTTCTGGATAAGCTCGGCATTCAGGCGCCCCGAACCTTCGCGCCGGTAGTTGGTGCGGGCGGGCGGGCGGGCGTAGCCGGGCTGGTTGGCGCGATGTGTGCAGCTGGTGAGTCGCCGCTCGGGGTTGGTGCGAGCGGGCTGGTTGGTGCGATGTGTACAGCTGGTGAGTCACCGCTTGGCTATCCGTTTGTTGCCAAACCGAGATTCGGGAGCCGTGGCCGTGGGGTGGCGCTCGTCAAAGGGCCTGCCGACCTTGAAGCGCTCGCACCGCTCCTTCGAAGCGAGCCGTACATATTCCAGGAATTTGTGGCAGAATCGGCCGGACGCGATCTCCGTTTTTTTTTCGCCGGGGGCGAGATAGTCGCGTGCGTCGAACGGCGCGGGAAGGACGACTCATTCGTGTCCAACGCGAGCGAGGGCGGATTAGTGCGAATTCCTGAAAACTGCGAAGCGCTGGTTGAACGGCTTTCTTCCGAGGTCCTCAGGATCGCGCGGGAAGCAGGCCTCTGGTACGGAACGGTAGATTTTCTCTTTGGCACGGAGGAATTTCCGGTGTGCGAGATCAATGCGTGCCCGGGTTTCGAAGCGCTCGAAAAAGCGACTGGACTCGATATTGCAGGTATGCTGGTCGAGCGTCTAATGCGCGATTTCGACGGCGCATAACAGCGGGCGCACGTTTGGCTCGCACGCGCAGGCTTGGATACGCGCGCGCAGGGTTGGGGGCAGGTGCACGCACGTTTGGTTCGCGCGGTTTCGCTGCCTTGTGCGCGATTTCGGCGACCCTTATTTTTCTCCGAGCAACTGCTTGAGCTCCCGGATTTCGGCAGCCAGTTTTGACCGCTCCATTCTCTGATACTTCGCCGGAACCATTTCACGGCTGGTACATTCAAGTATGGCAACGAGGTTCTGCAGTTCGATTTCGTACGGATACGCCGGCGGGATAAAGTCGCGCACAGTTTCTTCCATATCTTCGCGGGTAACAATCGCGCGGTTATCCATGGTTGCCGTCATCTTGGCTCGAACAAGAATCGCTTCGATATCGGCCCCCGACACCTCGAATTTAAAATTCCTGAAAATTTCGGATAGGGGAAAATCTTTTACCTTTATATCCAGTTTTCTTTGCAGTGTTTTGAAGAGTTCAACTTTTTCGTCGAGGGTTTCCGGATAAAAGAGCGCAAGGTGCTCCTCGGCCCTGCCCTGCCGTTTGAGGTCGATCGGCAGCAGGTCGGGGCGGCAGGTGATCAGGAACCAGATGATTTTTCCGCGGTATTCGGTATTGCCCATAAAGCTTGCGATCTGCGCGAATACGCGATTCGAGGTGCCCGAGTCTCCGTCGCTCTCGCGGTCGCCAAGGAAGGCATCGGCTTCGTCTATCATGACGGCGACCGGCGCCATGGCCCGCAGGATATTCAGGACTTTTTCGAGGTTCGATTCGGTGGCGCCCTGCCATTTGGAACGGAAATTGCGCAACTTGACCATCGGAATGCCGATTTCGCCCGCAAAGGCCGAAACAAGAAAGGTTTTACCAGTCCCGATGGGGCCTGCGATAAGGTAGCCCATCGGCAGCACGTCGGTACGGTTTTGCTTGAGGGCGCGTGCAGCGCTCTGGAATCTTTTTTTGACAAAATCGTGGCCCGCAACATACGAAAGATCGTGTTCCGTATCCACGAATTCGAGCAAGCCCGCCGCTTCGTTTTCGATGATGCCCCGTTTTTTGTTTCGAAGGTAATCCAGGCTGATCGGGCGGTCTTCCTGGTAGGATTCGGCCACGAGCTGATTCAAGTTCAGGAGGTTGAGGCCCGAGGTAAGCGCGCCGATGCGTTCTGCGTTGAGGCCCCGCTCCAGGATGAGCATGTCCCGGCTCGCAAGAAATTCAAGAAATTGGGTTCGAACCGTATGGCTGGGGAACGGGATGCATACTTTTACCGTTGACGGAGACGCGGAAAGGCGCGGGTTTATGTCGGTCAGGTTTTCTGTCATCATGATGACGGAAATGTCGCCCCGGGTAAATTGGGGTTCGTGCGACCACCGGTTGAGCGTAACCAGGCAGTAGCGGTCGACTTCGTCAAGGTGGCCGATTTCATCGGCGGGAATGATGGTTTCGGCATAATCGATGATCAGCACGATGCGGACATCGTTGGGAATATTCATGACGAAGTAGCGCTCCAGATAATCGAAGGCCTTGACGGGATCCTTGGAAAGAAAATCCTCGTGCGGAACGTTCGGATACCGGGCGGTCATCGTTTTCAGGTAGTCTTTTTCCATTTGGGACATACAGAACGAGACGCCGCTCGATTTGTCGTAAAACACGATGATGTCGCGGTTTCCGAACAGGACTTCGGAGATGTAGTCCTGTATCTTGACGAACATGAATTCGCCCTCGTTCATTTTATGAGGAAGAAAATCCCTGATATTCCCATGAATAAAGTACAGATTTGCCGTTTTGGAACAATACTTGACCGACAGTTCCTGAGCCCAAGAGGGCAGGATGTTGATAAAATCCAAATTCTTCTTTATAAGCTGTTCGCCTTCGCGCACTGGTATCCCCTCGTATCCATTAAATACCAGATAAGCCTGATTGACAACTGGAAGCTGTGTAAAACAGAAGGTGCAGGCTGCCCGGTATCTTGTATTTTCCGGAAGAATACGGTATTTATTTATCCATCAACCGTCAAGGAGATAATTCATGGCCTACAAAATTTCCGATGCCTGCATCAATTGTGCAGCCTGCGAAAGCGAATGCCCGACCAGTGCGATCAGCGAGAAAGACGACAAGAGAGTTATTGATGCTGATACCTGTGTAAGCTGCGGCGCCTGCGCTGGAGTGTGCCCTGTCGAGGCAATTTCCGAAGAGTGATTTTCCGGCCGGTTGCATGCCGGCTGACGAACATCAGCAATCCCGGTTTTTTCGGGGTGTACAGGCGTATCCGTCGACCGGAGTCCGGTCCGGATACGCCTTTTTTATCCGCCGGCTGTCTGCCCTCTGGCGGCGCAGAACAGTTCCGTTGTATGGTGAGACGTTGTCAAAACTCGGAAAGGTTTGAAAGCGCAACCTTAGATGTACATGGAGAAAAACCAACCGACTTTTGAAATCGGCTTTTGGTATCTACCGACAGGAGGATCAGACCGGTGATTCTGAAAAAGATTCTGAAAGGCTATGCTGCTATTGGAGCCTCGGTACTCAGGCTGGCGCTTCTTTTGCTTGTGTGTCTTGCGGCAGCATGCATCATTGTATTTCCGCTCTGGAAACTGGCGGATGCTAACCCGGGCGCATATACCGCAGTGTGTGCGATACTGTGTTCGCTGCTTGTCATTATGCTCACTGCATCCCGAATCAGGCAATCCTACCTCCGCGATCCGCGCCGATTTATCCTGTCGATTGTACGAAAGACGGTTATTCTGACAGGGATTGCAGTTTCTGCTTTGCTTGTCCTGCAGTATCAACGACTTGCTGCAGCTGGAATTCTCGTACTGACGTTTATCGGATACGGGTATCTCGCGTTCGGCGTGCAGAACGATACCAGAACAAAGCACTGATACGGCGGATGCACGCACGTTGTTTTTACAGCCGGTTGCTGCCTGTTCTGGCGCTCCTGATCACGGGGCGATTAGCAACCGCTGACACTGCTGCCCTGCCCTACCCGGAAATACCGGTTCTGTCAGCAACGAACCCAGTGTTCGCGCAATACAGCGACGATGTATCCGCTGCACGAGAAGAGCTCGCATCCGGAAAAACGGGGGATGCGCTCCCACTATCGTTATATGCATATCGCGCAAGCTCTAAGGATTCGCTTCTGGGAATCGCAGCCCGCTGCAGTATCCCCTACGATGCAATCGCGAGTTTGAACCGCATTGCATCAATGAACGAGCCGATTGCCGGGAAAATGCTGGTTTTGCCCACGCTCCCCGGACTGTATCTGCCGGACATTTCTTCAAGCCCGCTCGAAACCCTGCTTTTATCCTCGTTCGATCCTGCAGACGATTCAATTATTTCGTTCACTCTCTATATGCCTGACGGAGGCAAACGTGCGGTACATTGTATTCCCGATCTCCTTTTCAACGGAACGGTCAGAGCCTTTTTCTTATCTCCCTCATTCATTTTTCCGCTCGCGGGAAGCATGGTAACATCCACGTTCGGTATGCGAAAAAACCCCGTAACCGGCAACCTGGTGTTCCATAAGGGTATCGATCTGGCAGCCCCGGCAGGAACGCCGGTCCGTGCCTGCGCGCCAGGTACTGTAAAGGATACAGGATACGATCCTGTGTACGGAAATTACGTGATACTACTGCACTCGGGAAACAGGGAAAGCCTCTACGGACACCTGTCTTCTATAAAAATCGAGTTGCGGCAATCGGTCAAATCCGGTACTATTCTAGGTACAGTCGGGTCGACAGGACAATCGACCGGGCCCCATCTCCATTTTGAAATTCACGAGAATGGGGTTCCGAAAAATCCGACCGGGTTTATAAAAGGGAATTGATACTATGCACTTTTCTCGTGTCTTTTTGACCGGAATGTTGCTCGTTGCACTCGCCAGCCATTCTTCAGCCGATTCGTTCCGGGTACGGTCAATGACAGTCGTCTCCCTTGACATTGCAAATCCTGCTCCGGCTTCTGTCGAACTGGGTTACAATGACGCAGTAGGCATTGTATTTCCCTTGGACACCCGTTTTCTGCGCGGTGTGGAAATCGAAATCCGGATGCCGAAGGAAATCCTCGAATATTCCGGTTCTATGGCCTACGGACTGTACACACAACCTGCGCCTGCCCCGGCCCCCGGAAAAATCGATTACCGTGCCGATCAGCTCGCGCTGCAAACCCTGCCGTCGCGAATTGCCACCGTAATCCAGATTCCGCTCCAGAAAAACCACAGGCTAAAAACCAGTCCCTACTCGACAGTGCTTTCGGCTGTTGTAAACCCTTCCAGCGGACCTTTGGTTTTGCGGCTCCTGCCGGTTATGAAAGGTCTTCCCGAAAATATCGAGAACCTGATATTTCATACCCGCATCAAACCCTTGTTGGCAGACGAAGGCGGTTTTACCCTGAAACTGGTGTATCCCGGAGAAGAACAATCCCCGGTCAGTATCAGAGTTGACGAAACCATCTACAATATCGCCGAAGATATGGTAATCCTCCCGCCGGGAACGCACCAGCTTTCTGTAGTATCCGAACAGTACCGCAGCGAAGTGAGAATGTTTACTGTCGAGCAGGCACGAGTCACTGAACTGGAAGTCGCGCTCAAGGATACGACACCGTTGCTGTTTCTCGCAGCCCCGGATACGGCAGAAATTTTTGTCGACGACGTACAGATAGAAAACAGAACCATACCGTTGAAGTTGTCTCCGGGCGAGCACCTGGTACTGTTCAGAATTGGGGACTACGAGCTGACTCGATCGGTTCTGGCCGAAAAAGGGCATGATTATACGGTTTCCATGATTGTCGACATAAAAGTAACCGAATCCCGATAAATTTTCTCAAGAAAATGCGCTACAAACCGATATTGAAGTATCGGGCAGCTGGTTCCCCTCCCACCCACTGGCTGTCCGATAGCCTGATGGGCGGGCCGGTTGAAATATACCGGCTCTTTTTTTTTGTCCTGAACAGATGTAGCGACCGCACACCTTCATATTGTCACACCCGACCTGCCGGTGCATACGTGATTTCTCCGCCAAGCCCGACATACACATCTATCTTGCTTGTAACAACAGCCGGTTTATGGTTTTATTACTAGTATGTTTTCCAAAGAAAGACGCGCTTTTTCCATCACGATGATTGCCATTCTGTTGTTTTCGGTTCTTGCAGGAGCAGCTCTGGGTACAGCCCTTGCTGCAACGATTAACCTCAAGAATATGGAGAATTTCAGCGAATTCAATCCCGCTCTTCCAACCCGCATTCTCGATGTCAATGGCGAACTAATTACAGAGTTTGCGTCGACAGAAAAGCGGGAAATGATAAGCCTCGACAAGCTCCCCCGGCACATGGTTGCAGCGCTGCTTACGCGTGAAGACCAGGTTTTCTACAAGCACGGGGGATTCACCATCAAGGCCATCGGTCGGGCAGTGTTCGGAAAGCTGACCGGGCGATCGCTGGGAGGCGGAAGCACCATTACACAGCAGGTAGCCGGCACGCTCTATCTTGACCGCAGCGATATTTCCATCACGCGAAAGCTCAAGGAATTATGGTGGGCCCTCCAGCTGGAGCGGCGCTACTCGAAAGACGAAATTCTTGAACTCTATCTGAATAAAATGTATTTTGGCTGCGGAACATACGGCGTAAACGCCGCCTCAAAATTCTATTTTGGACATCCCGCAAGCGAAATAACACCGGCAGAAGCGTGCATGCTCGTTATCCAGCTTTCCAATCCTGCATTCTACAATCCTTTCGAGCACCCGAACCGGGCCATGGATCGGCAAAAATATGTTCTGGACGAGATGGTAAAACTCGGGTATCTGGAAAAAACAGAAGCAGAGGAATCTTTCAGCAATTACTGGGCAAATTTCGACTATTCCCGAACGGCTACTTCCGTATGGCTCACCCGCGAAGACAAGGCCCGCTGGTTCTCGGAATATGTCCTTCGCGAACTTACCAGCATGATGTACGGTACCATGGACATCTATTCCGACGGATATACGGTGCACACGACGCTCAATCTGAGGCATCAGGAAGCGGCTGAAAAGGTAATGCAGGAATACCTCACAACCGCCAACAACCGTTTCAAGCGCTCCAGTTCAGCCCGCTTTGCGGAAGGAGACGAATATGCACGCATCACCGAACTGCTCGCCCTGACATTCAATATCCCGCCGCTCGCCGTTTCCGCGGAACGTCTCAATGTTAAATCGGTTTCACTGTACCGTAACAAGATAAACCCCGTCGTGGATATGCTCAGTCTCATAACCGGTCTGGACAGGCTTAAAATCGAAAGCAACAAGGCGAACGCAAAGGTGCAGTCGGTTGCCGCAAAAACAACGATAGAAGGAACGCTAGTCGCAATCGACAACGACACCGGCTACATTACAGCCCTTGTCGGGGGCAGCAAGTTCGACGAATCAAACCAGCTTATCCGGGCAACCCAGGCCTACGTCCAGCCCGGAAGCACCTTCAAGCCCCTGTTTTATTCAGCGGCAATCGACTCGCGAAAATTCACGGCAGGTTCGCAGATAAGCGACACCCCGGTCGTATTCTACAACGAGGACAATATTCCCTATACCCCCCTCAATTTCAGGGGCGAATGGAAAGGAACCGTTCTCCTGTGGGAAGCGCTCGCAAACTCTATGAACGTTCCGTCAATCCGTATTCTGGACAGTATCGGTTTCGACGCTGCAATACAGCGCTCGGCCGCTCTGCTCGGAATCAAAAACAAGGCTCAGATCGAAAAAGTATTTCCCCGCGTCCATTCGCTCGGGCTCGGTGTTATCAGCGTCGCGCCGATTCAAATGGCAAAGGCGTTCGCAACTTTTGCAAACCAGGGCAAGGAAGTCACCCCCATTGCCATCCGTTCAGTGGAAGACAGAAACGGCAAAACAATCATTGACCGGGAAAAAGACCTTCGACTTGAACAAAAACGGAGCGGAGCGGCCATCCAGGTCATCAGTCCGCAAAACGCCTTTATCATGACAGATTTGCTTAAAAACACCATCAAGCAGGGCACTTTGGGCTGGGGATCTGGATATGAACGGAAGTTTACCTTCAGAGATGCCACCGGAAAACGATTTGTCATGCCCGCAGCAGGGAAAACCGGAACTACGCAAAACTGGGCCGACGCATGGACTGTCGGATACACGCCATATTACACGACTGCGATATGGTTCGGTTTTGACAGCCGCGGCTATTCGCTCGGACTGGACAATACCGGTGCGACGCTCGCTGGCCCCGCCTGGGGAGATTTTATGAACAGCATACATGAAGGGCTGCCGTACCGGGATTTTGTCAAACCCCAGACCGGGCTTGTCAGTGCCACAATATGCGCAAAATCGGGCCTGCTACCGACCTCGTCATGCACCGACGGAACAAAAACCTTATACTATCTTGAGGGAACGCAGCCGCACAGCTACTGCGAATATCACGAAAATGTTGAAAGTCTCAAACGCCTTGCAATCGACCGGCTGCAGACCGAAAGCCTTTCTGTCGGACAAAAACCGATCATAGTCGATACAACAGGTCTGATGCTCGATCCGGATATTTTCACAGACCCGGTACCCACCGGTGTACACAGCGAATCGGAAACAGAAACAAGTGATATGCAGACACAGCGTGATATAATTGAAGAAGGCAAGTCGGAACTGCAGGAGCCGGCCTTTAATCCGCTTCTGGAGTAACAGCAAATCAGCGATACAGCAGCTTCCTGGAACACAATTTTTCAGGAGGCGCCTGAAGGAGGAGCCGGATGCTCATTGCCCTGAAAGATATCAAGATCAAACGGCGCATACGCAAAAATCCCGAGGAAGACATTCAGGCGTTAATGGACAGCATGAAGCGTTACGGGCTGATGAACCCGATCACGCTCAACAGCGACAATGTGCTGATTGCAGGCCGACGCCGCTATGAAGCGGCGAAACGCCTTGGTTGGAATACAATCGGCGCGGTCATTCTGGACTCAACCGACCGAATCGGCGAACTGGAACTCGAAATCGAAGAAAACACGCTTCGGGTTCCTTTTACCGACGGAGAACTCATGGCTGCATATTCACGCCTCGAACGCCTGAAAAATCCGAATATCTTCCTGCGCATCTGGTACGCCATCGTCGATTTTTTCAAAGCCTTGTTCGGGAAGAAAAAATACTAGCAGCCCGCAACCGGGCAACCAGCGGGCATCCAGCGGGCAGCCCGCAACCGGGCATCCCGCGGGCAGCCGTTTACGCCGTAATTACCCGGACAAACTTCTTTTTCCCGGCGCGGAGCATAACTTCTCCGTCTGCATCCAGGACAGAAACGCCGATCACCGCCTTTACATCGGTTACAACAGAATCCGCAACAACGGCGCCGCCTTGTTCGACGAGCCTCCGGGCGTCGCTTTTGGAACCGGCAAGCCCTGCCTCAAAAAAAAGGTCAATTACACCAATTCCCGTGTCGAATCGCTCGCGCGGAAGGGAAACAGTCGGCATGGACGCTTTGTCCCCGCCGCCGCCGAACGCTGCCTTCGCTCCGGCGAGCGCACGGTCGGCCTCATCCTTTCCGTGAATCAGCGCAGTCACTTCGTACGCAAGCCGTTCTTTTGCCTGATTGATATTGCCGGCCATCACCGCATCAATCTCGGAAACGGAAAGAAAGGTGAACAGAAGCATGAATTTTCTGGTATCCACGTCGGTAACATTTCGCCAGTATTGAAAGAAATCATAGGGACTCGTCACAGCCGGATCAAGGAAAAGCGCGCCTTTTTCGGTTTTTCCCATCTTCTTGCCGTCGCTTGTGGTAATCAGCGGGAACGTCAGGCCGTACACCTCGTTGCCGTTCACCCGCCTGATCAGCTCGATGCCCGCAACGATATTGCCCCACTGGTCGTCGCCCCCGATCTGGAGCGCAACGCCGTGCCGCTCGTTCAGCTGCAGGAAGTCGTAGCTCTGGAGAAGCTGGTAATTGAACTCTACAAAGCTCAAGCCCGTTTCCATCCGCTTGCGGTACGCTTCGAAGGTAAGCATGCGGTTGACCGAAAAATGGGAGCCGATGTCCCGGAGAAAATCGATATAGTTAAGCTCGGCGAGCCAGTTCTTATTGTTTTCAAGGTAAGCCGTTGTCCCGTCAAATCCGATAAAGCGGTCGAGCTGGGCGCCGATCGCCGCCGAATTGCGATCGATTTCGTCGTAGCTGATCATCTTGCGCATTTCAGTCTTTCCGGAAGGATCGCCGATGCGCGCAGTGCCGCCGCCGACGAGCGCAATGCCCTGGTGTCCGGCTTCCCGGAGGTGCCTCAGGGCAAAAAAGGGAACCATGTGGCCGATATGCAGGCTCGGACCGGTCGGATCACAGCCGACGTAGAACGTGACGGGCCCTTTTTCCATAAGCGCCGAAAGGCCTTCGGCATCGGTACATTGCTGGAAAAATCCGCGTTCTTTGAGTGTTTCAAGTGCCTTGTTCATAATGCAAAACAGTATAGCGGTTTGACCATTTTTTGTATACAATTAGTACCATGATACACGGATTCCTGAGAGTCGCCGCTGCGACACCCGAATGCATCGTCGGAGACTGCGGAGAAAACACCGCCCGCATACTCGCCCTCATCAAGGAAGCGTCGGACGCCGGAGTTCGCCTGGTCGTTTTTCCCGAACTCTGCATCACCGGCTACACCTGCGGCGACCTTTTTTCACAGGAACTCCTCGGCAAAGTCGCCCTGTCCGCCGTACGCCTCATAGCGGAAAAAACCCGGGACCTCTCGATCACCACCATCGTCGGCTTCCCCTTCGTGCGGGGCAACGCGCGCTACAACTGCGCCGCCGTCATCTCACACGGACGCATCCAGGGCATCGTCCCCAAAACACACATCCCGAACTACGGCGAGTTTTACGAGCTTCGCCACTTCACACCGGCTCCGGAACGCACCGAAATACTGAACGAAGGACTTTTCGGACCCTATGAAGTTCCATTCGGGACAAAGATTTTATTTACACATGATACCGACGACTCAATTTCGTTTGCGGTCGAAATATGCGAGGACCTGTGGGTAGCGGGTCCGCCATCTGCATTCCACGCATACGCGGGAGCGCTGATACTCGCCAACCTCTCGGCAAGCGACGAAACTGTTGGCAAAAAGGAATACCGGCGCATGCTGGTTTCCTCCCAGTCCGGGCGAACCGTCGGAGCGTACATCTATGCCGACGCAGGCTCCGGAGAGTCTTCCACCGACATGGTGTTTGCAGGACACTCGCTGATTGCCGAAAACGGTGCCATTCTGGCCGAAAGTGAACTATTTTCTCACGGTCTGACGATTACCGATATCGACGTCCGCAAACTTCTTTCTGAACGCAGGAGAATGAACACCTTTACCCAGCTCGAAGGCTGGCACCGCGCCCGCTTTCCGATTCTTCACGGCATCGATGCAACAAAAGGATACACGCTGTTCAGGAAAATCGATCCGCATCCGTTCGTCCCGCGGGCACAGGATATGCTCGATGAACGCTGCAACGACGTTCTTTCCATACAGACAGCGGGCCTGGTCAAGCGGCTTTCGCATACCGGTTCCGCTTCGGTTGTTATCGGGCTTTCGGGAGGGCTCGACTCTACTCTCGCCTTTCTGGTTTCAGTTCGCGCGTTCGACCGGCTCGGTCTGGACCGCAGCGGAATACAGGCAATCACCATGCCCGGCTTCGGCACGACCGGACGGACCAAGGGAAACGCGCTCAAGCTGGCAGGACTTCTGGGAGCTTCGTGCGAAGAAATCAAGATTCATAAGGCTGTTGGACAGCATTTCAAGGATATCGGGCAGAATCCGGACACACACGACGTGACCTATGAGAACGCACAGGCGCGGGAGCGGACGCAGATACTGATGGACAAGGCAAACATGACTGGCGCTCTGGTCATCGGTACGGGAGACCTGTCCGAACTTGCACTCGGCTGGGCAACGTACAACGGCGACCACATGTCGATGTACGGAATCAACGCATCGGTGCCGAAAACGCTCGTGCGGCATCTGGTTGCCTGGTTCCAAGACAGTCCGGAAGTGCTTATCCCAGAACCGGACCGGGAAGCCGACCGGAAAAAGCTGGCTGCAGTGCTGCGTTCGATTCTTGACACTCCCGTCAGCCCGGAACTCCTCCCTCCCGAAGATGGCGAGATTTCCCAAAAGACTGAAGACATTATCGGCCCGTACGAACTGCACGACTTTTTCCTGTACCACCTGACGCGCTGGGGAGCCTCTCCTGCAAAGATACTGTTCCTTGCGGAACAGGCCTTCGCCCCGGACTACCCCCGCGAAACAATACTCAAATGGCTCCGGATTTTTATACAACGCTTCTTTGCACAGCAATTCAAGCGGTCATGCCTGCCCGACGGCCCGAAAGTCGGCAGCGTAAGCCTCTCGCCCCGCAGCGACTGGCGCATGCCGAGCGACGCGAGCGCCGCACTCTGGCTGAAAGAACTGGACACGCTGGAATAATCGAATCAGGATTCTCCCCGGCTCCCGGTTCAGGGCTCCCGGACAGGGAAACAGGAACACTCAGGGTGCCTTGTGCGACTCAGGGAGGAAGGTCCGGTAATCGGCAAGATGCGCGGGAAGGGTTTCATACGGCTTAAGGCCGTACGGGCAGCGTTTGGCGCATACGCCGCATTTTGTGCAGTTTTCGATACGGCCCATCAATTCCTGCCATTCGGGGGTAAGCCACTGGGCGGTCGGCGAACGGCGCAAGAGTTCGCGCATGCGGTTGGCATTATGAATCGGGATATTCTCTGGACAGGGAAGGCAGTAGCCGCAGCCGCGGCAAAAGTTTGCGGCAAGATCCCGCCGGTCTGCCTCAATGACTGCTTTCAGAGCGTCGTCAAGAACAGGGCAAGCCGTTTCAAGGTCGATAAACTCCTGCAATTCTTCTTTTTTTTGGATTCCCCAGACGGGCACAACCTGTTCGTACTGGCGCATCCAGGCAAAGGCAGCCGGTATGTTTCGGATAAGTCCACCACCGAGTGCTTTCATTGCGATGAACCCGACATCTCGAGCCGCACACAGATTCGCAAAGGCAATGTCTTCTTCAGAGGCGAGGTAGGAGAATGGAAACTGGACTGTTTCGTAGAGTCCCGATTCCAGTGCCGACAGCGCAAGAGCGCGCGAGTGGTTGGTAATACCGAATGAACGGATTTTTCCGTCTTTTTTCGCTTCGGCAAGGGCGTTGTACAGGCCGTCCTCACCGTCAGGGAGCGGTATAAATGAAGGGTTGTGCAGCTGGTACAAATCAATATAGTCGGTTTGGAGCGCCTTGAGGCTGGTTTCCAGATCCCGCAGGAGGTCCTTACCGTTACGGGCGGGAGACTTTGTTGCAATGATCACATCCTTGCGAATTTCGTCCATTGCAAGTCCGATCTTTTCTTCGCTGTCGGAATACGACCGGGCAGTATCAAAAAAATTGATACCGCTGTCGTACGCGAAACGGACAAGAGATACCGCTTCTGCCATGTCGGTTACCCGCTGAATCGGTAATGCGCCAAACGCAGTGCGGGATACCATAAATCCGGTTTTTCCGAGCGCTATGTATTCCATTTCTAGAGTATCCCCTGAGTCATGATGTGTTCGAACAAATCGTATCCGACCAGTTCGTGAAAACGGTCCACCATGTCCGGGACCGAAAAGAATTTCTCGACGACAAGACCTGCCGCGCCAATGCAGACTGAGCGGCTCCCGTCTTCGGAAAACTCGACTATAAGGTTGCGGTCAAGATCATAGATCCAGTTTTCGGCAATAGCCTGCTCCAGAAGCTCCTTGAGGCGGCCCTGGTGCGCAGGTAGATCGCCAGTGAAGACAACTTTGGTAAGGTCGACGCAGTTGACAAGGAAGGCAAGGTTTCGGGCCAGCTCGCTATACACCCGGTCCAAAACCTCTGCATCGTCCGGTAGTCGTTTTAATTCCGAATACGGAACAGTAAACTGTCCGGTCTGCGCAGTTGCGTATACCGTACGGAATTCCCCCGCGGTAAAATGATCTCCGTGGAGCACCCGCTCGCGTATGGCAAGGCCCGTCCCAATAGAGAGCCCGTGAAGGCGTTCACAGTCCGGTGCATAATCGCGGAATTCACCGAGCACTGCCATAAAATTGCGGTTGCGGTTTTCCTGACGGAAGGCCAGTTCTCCCCAACAACAGCAGTTTGCATCGTTTTCTATAAACACCGGCTCGGGAATCGAGCGGACAAGTTCGTCGCGAACCATGAACGGAGTACTGATGCCCAAGGAATTCGATCGTTTGATTATTCCAGTGTACGGATCTATGATTCCGGGAAGTCCAATACCGATTCCGAGCAGCGGAATGTTGGAGTCCGCCATAACATCCTTCGCACGCGAGATCAGGTCTCGTATGTGCGGAACCAGATTCTCACGGTTTACCCGGAAAAAGCCGTCGAAGGAATGGATAACGTTACCGGAAAGGCTTGTTATTACTGCAGAATAGCGGGTGTCCTGAACCTCAAGACCAAGAACGACACCGATGTCGCCGTTAATTTTCAGGCTGATCTGCCTGCGCCCTACCCCGGTTTGATCAGCGTTCTTTCCGGCGGTTACAACCAGATTGCGGTCGAGGACAACCTGCATGATTTTGGTTACCGTGGAACGGTCAAGATCGAGCAGTTCGGCGACCTTGATGCGGCTGATGCCCGGATTAAGCCAGATTGTCCGGAGTATGCGGGAAGTATTTATATTGTGTAGCCGATTAGTATCTGCCATGCCGTTGGAACGGAATGCCGCTGTGCTTGTCCCGAATCTGGCGCAAGCCGGATTCGGGACCGCAGGGCTACACCCGCTTGTAGTTCTTTATCTCCGCTCGAATCCGGGCTGCAAGCTCGGACCGGGGAACCCGGATCTGCTCCATGGAGTCGCGGAACCTGAGGGTTACCGTATTGTCTTCCTTGGAATCGTAGTCAACGGTGACGCAGAACGGTGTGCCGATTTCATCCTGGCGGCGGTATCGCTTGCCGATGGCGCCGGACTGGTCGTAATCAGTCATGAAGTCTTCTTTCAGTTCGTTGCGGATATCCTGTGCAAGCTCTGCAAGTCCGTCTTTTTTCATGAGCGGAAGGATCGCAACCGTTACCGGAGCAATAAGCGGGTGGAATCGGAGAACGGTTCGCCAGTCGTCATCGTTGCCCTTGTCGGCTACTTTTTCTTCTTCGTAGGAATCGCAGAGGAACATAAGCACATTGCGGGTTAATCCGGCGCTGGTTTCGATAATGTACGGGATGTAGCGCTCGTTGCCGTTATCCTGGTCGATATACTGAAGATCTTTACCCGAGTACTTGGTATGCTGGGTAAGATCAAAATCAGTGCGGTTGTGGATACCTTCAAGCTCCTGGAATCCCATCGGGAATTCAAATTCGATGTCGTAGGCGTCCTTGGCGTAATGAGCGAGCTTTTCGTGATGATGCCAGCGGAGCTTTTCCTTACGGATTCCGTATTTCGGATAGTAGCTCATGCGCTGTTCCCGCCAGTATTCAAAGAACTTCTCGTCTTCGCCGGGTTTGACGAAAAACTGCATTTCCATCTGCTCGAATTCGCAGGTGCGGAAAATAAAGTTCTTGGTTACGATTTCGTTGCGGAACGCCTTTCCCACCTGTGCAATTCCGAAGGGAATCTTGAGGCGGTTCGACTGGGCGATATTCTTGTAGTTGACGTAAATACCCTGTGCTGTTTCAGGTCTGAGGTAGATCACGGAAGAGGAATCCTCCGCGGGACCAATGGTAGTCTTGAACATCAGGTTGAACGAACGGGGTTCGGTCAGCGGTCCACCGCATTTGGGGCATTTTCGCGCGGCGACATTTTCCGGCGATATCTGGGTGTCGTCGTCTGCCCGGAAGCGGCTCTTGCAGTCCTTGCAGTCGACAAGCGGATCAGAAAAGTTGGCGACATGGCCGGAAGCTTCCCATACGCGGGGATGCATAAGAATGGCGGCATCGAGACCGACAATGCTGTCATGCAGCTGTGTCATCTCTTTCCACCAGGCTTTCTGAATGTTGTTTTTCAGTTCTATGCCGAGTGGACCGTAGTCCCAGGCACCGTTTTGTCCGCCGTAGATTTCGGAGGACTGGAATACAAAACCGCGCCTTTTGCACAGGCTTACGATTTTTTCCATTGAAATCGAGTGATCTTCCATTTGTAAGGATTCTCCTTCGGCCCCGCTGGAGGCAAGAAACGGCAGGCTGCCGCTGTACGGATCAGCCCGACGTTCCAGGGGATATCGGCTATGCCTATCCCGAGGCACGTATGTTGTATCCCTCATACTACCACATCTTTTGAAGGATTGTATATCGGCTGTTCATTCAGGATTGCAGGATACCTGTTTCCGTATTATCATAAACATATCATGCGTTGTAAGCACATGCCAGTACATGCACTCAATACGGACTTTACTCGATGATTAAAAAGAAAATTTGCCTGTTGGGAACCTTCGGCGTCGGAAAAACAAGTCTGATACGCAAGTATGTCCAAAATATTTTTTCCGATGAATACATCACAACGATCGGCGTCAAAATAGAAAAGAAAAACCTCATACTGGACGGCAACAAAGAAATACTGCTTGTCATCTGGGATCTTGAAGGAAGCGATGATTTTCACAGAATCATCGATACATACCTCAAGGGAATGTCTGGCTATTTTGTTGTCGCCGACGGTACCAACCCCGAAACCATCGCAACCGCACAATCCATATCTGCACAGATGAAACAATTCTTTCCGGATACGCCTTCGGTACTGCTTCTGAATAAATATGATCTTGCACATGTCTGGGCAGTTCCGGAAGGAACCGAAACCGGCTTGACGCAACCGGGTCAGATGGTGCTGAACACCAGCGCAAAAACAGGAATGGGCGTCGAAGAAGCATTCGAAGCGATCGCGATCCGTATGGTGGAAACGCAGAATGACTGAAAATGAGGCTCTCAAGGTTCGTATCGAAGAAGCAATCGTGGACCTTGATCCGCGCGAACGAAAAACCCTTGAACAACTGGGAAAAAAACTGCGAGGCGCGTCGGTCACGCCGGAAACGCTTGCCCAAATGCTTCCCGAGGCGCTGGATGAATCCGGCGAACAACGGCAGGCCATAGCCTCTGCAATGACACCGCTGACCGAAGACGCAATCGGTCTTTCGGTGCAAAACGATCCGGAAATTCTTTCCGGAGCACTGTTTCCGGTAATCGGGAGCGCAATCCGCAAGGCGATGGCAAAAATGCTTGCGGAAATGATGGCCAATATGAACTCTGGCCTGGAGTCTGTCTTTTCTGTACAGCGGCTTGTCTGGCGGTTCGAATCCATAAAAACAGGAAAACCGTTCCTGGAGATCATGCTTGCCCATACAATGGAGTACAGCATCGATCATGCATTTCTGATTCATAAAAACACCGGCTTGCTCCTGAAAAGCGTATCCAGAGCGGGATGCGCTACTGCCGATGACGATATGGTCAGCTCCATGCTGACGGCAATCCGCCAGTATATTGGCGATTCGCTTCAGCTTGCCGAGACAAGCGGCGTACAGGGGATCAACACTGGCGATTACACAATCCTTGTCGAAGAAGGTCCGAAAGCCTCGCTCGCGCTGATTATCCGCGGAACACCCGAACCTTCAGTCCGCACACTGATGCAGCACACGCTCGAAGCAATTCATGTTCGTTTTGCCGGCGCATTGAAATCGTTTCGCGGCGATACGCTCCCGTTTGAAAAGGATACAGAGCTTCTGGAAGCCTGCCTTTCCTGCAAAATTCGCGAAACAAAACACAAAAAACCGGTATTCGCCATTGTGTTTCTGACGATAGTCGCCCTCGCAGCGGGATTTTTCGGAGTAACGCATGCGCTGAAAACCGGCCAAGAGAACCGATGCATCGACGCCATCGATGCCGAAACAGGCATTCAGCTTATTTCTACGACACGCACATTCAGGACGGTCAAACTCTCGGTATTGAGAGACGCCAGAGCGCGCAGCCTTGAACAGATAATCGCAGAACACGGTCTACAACTCGACGATTTTACCATTTCCGAAGAAGCCTTTTGGTCTCCGCATTTTTCGGAACCTCCTGCAGCACCTCAACGAAACATACCGGAACACTTGCTGGAAATTGCCCGCAGGCTTGCCGCATATAATGTGTACTTCGAACAAGACTCAGGAAGCCTTCGGGACGGTCAGGGGCAAATACTCATGGAAGCGGGCGAACTGGTCTCGCTGCTTGTCGAGGAGTCAAAAAAGGAAGGTTTTACCGCTACGGTAGAAATTACCGGACATTCAGCCGGATCGATACAGGATGAGGCAGGAATCCGGATAAGCGAAGAGCGGGCAAACATGGCGCTTGACGCATTTATCGAGATCAACGCGCCGCTGGTTGAATATGTGAGCGCACGGGGAGTCGGTGTTGCGGAACCGGTTGTTGCCGAAGAAAAAACCGAAGAAGACCGGATAAAAAACAGAAGCGTCACATTCAAGGCAGTTTTTCAGTAATTGCGGACACTATCGGCTCAACCGTATCTTTTGTAAATCCATACATTGACGTAAGCACGTCGCGGAGAAATCGTACCGGACGTTGCGTTTCCGGGGGAAAAAAGTAGACATAGCGGAACTCGAGCGGATCGTACAGATCGCAATTTTTGCCGCGCCGGTCCGCTTTTCCAGAATATACCAGAGGGGAATCAGCCAAAAACAGCTCATACCGGCCATTGGAAAAGCGGGTACAATGGTTCCGGGAAAATGGAGGAACAAGAGTAACCAAGGGGTCGTGTCCCGTTTTGGCAATTCTGACGCACAGACGCGGATTGGATGTCGACAGCCGCGTACCCAAACCTTCGTAGGAAACTGTCGCGTTTCGGTCAAGGCGTAGAATTTCGATTGTACCGGTTTCGCCGGATTCAACCGATTGATAACATAGCACATGCCCGGGACCGCGCGGCGGCGTTTCCGGCCGATGATAGCCGAACAACGGTACGGCCAGCGCTTTCCGTACGCTGACAGCACCGAGAGTCCGGGGAACGAATTCCCGCCGTGCAAGCAAAAAACTCGAATTAGGTACAAGAGAATCAAGATACAGGAGCAACTCGTCGGTTTCCCGATCCAGATTCTGATCACTGGAGAACACTCCCCAGGCAAACAGAATCGCATACACGCGAATCAGCGATTTAATCCGGTAAATCTTTTCACGCGTCGGGTTTTGCGCAAAGTCCAGCAGAGAGCCGATGTCGCCAGAAATTGAAGGATCGACAGATGTCAGGACAGGTCCGGACAGAAGCGAAAGAAACGCCAGAATTGATGCCACCCGTTCCGAGAGAATTGTGTTGTGCATCATGTATCGAACTCCGGTTCCAGCTCGTCAATTTCCTCGTCGGAATGCTTTTCCAGCTGGTGAATTTCGGGATACACCGCTATAAAGGCAGAAACAACTGCAGGATCAAAGCGGGTGCCGGATTCTCTGATAATAGTACGAACTGCATCATCGGGCAGCCAGGCTTTTTTGTAGATGCGTGCAGAAACAAGAGCGTCGTACACATCTGCCACAGCGCAAATTCGAGCCATCAAGGGAATGGAGTATCCGGAAATTCCTTCAGGATAGCCTGTGCCGTCCCATTTTTCATGATGCGATAACGCAACATCGCGGGCAGCATCGAACAACTTATGGCGATTTTTAGACAACAGCGCGGCCCCAATGGATGTATGGCGGCGCATGATATCCCATTCGTCTTCGTCAAGCGAGCCCGGCTTGAGCAAAATTGAATCAGGAATGCCGATTTTTCCGACATCATGCAAAAGACACGCATAAAAGAGGGTCTCGAGTGCAGACCGTTCCATTCCCAGCTTTTTACCAATAAGAACGCAGGAACGTCCGATACGGTACAGGTGACCCCCAGTTTCCTGTTCGCGGAACTCGGCTGCCTGTGCAAGCGTGTTGATAGCGCACAGGCGGGAATCATGGAGCTCCCGGGTTTGCCTGAGCACTTCAAGATTCAGCGCATGGCTTTCATCCCGAAGCATATTCATGATGCGGTCCAGCTTTTGCCCGGCTTCAGCCAGCTCGGCATTGCGAAGTTCGATCTGACGGTTCAGGAACACTAGTTCGTTTCTTTTTTGAAGAACCGCATGATGATGCACAAGATCATTCGAAATATCCTGAAGAATTATCAGCCCGCATTCAAAACCGACCGGAGGAGAAAGCACTGAAAGATTAAAACACACTACCCCATGCCGGACAGCCGGGAGCCTGAGTACACCGCCGACTGAAGAAAGAAGGCATGAAATCTCGGTTTCTCGCCCGACGAGCTCGGGGAATACATCAAAAAGGTCGAAAGTGGTTTCCGGTGCCCGTTCGCCAAGAAAATTCCAGAATTCGAAGTTTTTCCCCGTGATCATGCAATCCCGAGACACCGTTTCGCGATACATACCGAGAGCCCGCATGATTGTTGTAAGCATACAGTACAGCATAGCCTATTTTTGGGTGTCGCGGTGTACTTTTTATGCAACATCTTTGTTATATTTGTGTCGAATAATACAGAAAGTGGAGGCACTGATGAAAAGGAAAACAATTCTACATACTATCGGATCATTCCTGTATATCGTGTTTTTTTCACCGTTTGTTATGCTTTTTCTGATCAGCGAAGCAGCCGGACTGCTTGAGCGGTTTCAACCGCTCATGAACCGGGTACGGCAACGAAAAAATCTTCGCAGAACCTGGTCTAGCCTGTTCAGGATGGAATAACAGGAAGCTCGGGCGCGCACCCGGTACAGGGCCGGTCCCTTGCGGGATCGAGAACCGCTCCCCGTGTATCTTTCTTCGAGGTGGCTCCGAGCGTTCCGCGTTCGCCCGTCGAGGCGCTCCGTGCCTCAACATTGTACGAAAGGAAAAGAGAGCCTCCCCGCCGGGAACATCCGGCGAACCGCTTCTTGTACCAGCTCGTGCTGCGGCTCGTGAGGCAGGTCAACCCGGCAGGTCAGCCGGGAAAACGTTCGGCAAGCGTCCGGTCGATGCGGGCAAGAGAGGCTTCGATACCAAGAATCTGAATTGAACCGACAAGCGGTGGAGACACGCGGCTTCCGGTTACCGCCATGCGGATGGGCATCATCAGGTCGCCAAGTTTGACGCCAAGGGCTTCTGCGGCAGCATGGAAAAGTTCGTTCGCCTGTTCTTCGGTCAGACCGCCAATTTTTGCGATTACATCCTTTGCGGCACGCAGCACTTCGCGCGTTTTGGCCGCATCGAGCTTTTTCGGGACAATTTCTTCTGCCGGGGGAATGACGGGTTCGCCAAACAGAAAAGCGACCATCGCAGGTGCGTCGGTAAGAAAATGAAGGCGTTCGCGGATGAGCGGCATAACCTTCATCAGAGTGTCCTTTTGGGCTGCAGTCGGAACAAGCAGCGTCTGATCGGCGAACAACAGTCCTGCAGATTTTCGCGCTTCGGGACTGTTCTGTTCGCCTTCGCCGCATCCGCCGAACAGGCCGGAATTCGCGATAAACGGCCAGGTAAGGTCGAACAGCTCGTCGTCGGTTTTGAGCCGCATGTACTGGCCGTTGAACCACTCCAGTTTTTTATAGTCGAACACGGCAGGAGCCTTGTTGATGTGCTCCATCATGAACAGCTTGCCAAGCTCTTCGAGCGTGAACATGTCGCGCCCGTCCTCGTAGGAGCAGCCGAGCATGGCGACGTAGTTGATAATCGCTTCTTTCAGATAGCCGTTGTTGCGGAATTCGTTGCAGCTGGTTGCGCCGTGGCGTTTTGACAGTTTTTGGCCGTCCTGGCCCATGACCATCGGCAGGTGGCAGTATTCGGGATGTTCCCAGCCGAACGCCTTGTACATGATGACGTGGAGCGGCGTCGAGGGAATCCACTCCTGCGCGCGCATGACATGGGTAATTTCCATAAAATGATCGTCTACGATATTTGCCAAGTGATAGGTCGGGAAGCCGTCGCTTTTCAGCAGGACGGGATCGGGATTGACGTCTTCGTTCTTCCACTCGATGTCGCCAAGAAGCTGATCGTGGAATTTGGTAGAACCTTCGAGCGGAACTGCGAGCCGGATTACAAAGGGTTTGCCGGCGTCGAGGCTTTCCTTCACTTCCTGCGGAGAAAGGGAGCGGCAATGGCGGTCGTAGCCCGGAGCCATTTTGTTCATGGTCTGAATTTTCCGGATACGTTGCAGACGCTCCTCGTCGCAGAAGCAATAGTAGGCCTGCCCTTTTTCCACCAGTTCAAGCGCGTACTTTTTATACAGGTCGAACCGTTGGCTTTGCACATAGGGGGCAAAAGGACCGCCCTTGTCGCCGCCTTCGTCCCAGTCCATGCCGAGCCAGCCAAGAGTATCGTACAGGTTGCGGACATATTCCTCGCCGTAGCGGGTTTGATCGGTATCTTCGAGTCTCAGAATAAATTTTCCGCCTACAGAGCGGGCGTACAGGTAATTGAACAACGCGGTGCGGACACCGCCGATATGCTGCATCCCGGTTGGGGACGGTGCGTAACGGACACGAGCTTCCACTGGTATTCTCCTTCGATTTGAGCCAAGAAAGTATACCCTTTCTGCAGCCGATTGGACAAGATGACCGATGGCACCCGCCATCCAGCGGGAGCAGCTGGTGCCGCTGGTGCAGCCATCCAGCGGGCGCCGCAGGTGCAGCTGGTGCCGCTGGTGCCGCTGGTGCACACGTCTGGCGCACATGTGCGCGCACACACATCTGGCGCACGAACGTTTCTTGGACTATCATTAGGGCACCTCTAAAAACTGAAGTTTTTAGAGGTGCCCATTAATTGCATCACGCATGAGGCAATTGCAAAAATCAGTGATTTTTGTAATTGCAACAAATAATGTATTTGGAGTTCAACAACAAGTTATTGTATTATAAAGACTTGTTATTGAACTCCAAGAGCTTCTTGCAAAAGCAACCGACTTTTGCAAGAAACTCGCATATCTTTCCGGGAGGAAACGGTACATGAAGATATTGATTGCCGACGACGATTTTACCAGCAGAATTCTACTGCAAGGCTTTTTGCAAACCTACGGCGAGTGCACAGTCTGCACGGACGGTTTGCAGGCAGTAAACGCATTCAGATCGGCATTTGAAGAAGGAAGTCCCTTTACGCTGGTATGCCTCGACATCATGATGCCCGAACTCGACGGACAGGCAGCACTGAAAAAAATTAGGGACATTGAAGAAGAACGGGGAATCGCCGCTCGCGACGGAGTCAAAATTATCATGACAACCGCCCTCGACGACAAAAAAAATATCATCAGCGCATTCCGCGAACAATGCGACGTCTACCTGGTCAAACCGATCGACAAGGAAAAACTCGTCGAAAGCCTCAACACGCTGAATCTGATCGACTGACACACAGCGGGGAAATATGTCAGACACGCAAAACCAGGAAATTCTCAGACTGCAGAAAGAAAACAAGGAACTGCAAAACCTCCAGAACATGGTGCTTGGCGCGCTTCCCGTCGGCATTGCGATCATCGATCGCGAAACCTGCACTATCGAAACAGTGAATCAGTCCATGTCCACACTGTTCGGAGCCCCGACTGAAGCTATGAAGGGGAAACGCTGCTGCCGGTTTTTATGCACCGCACCGGAGGGGTTCTGCCCTGCGCAAAACAACGACCTGCTCAAGGAGCCGTTCGAAGACAAAATCCTCCGCGTTGACGGAGGAATGCGAACCGTCCTGAAATCGGTCATTCCCGTGTACTACAAGAATCGAGACAAGTACCTTGAGTGCTTTGTCGACATCAGTTCGCTAAAAGAAACCGAAGAGCAGCTGGCGCATACCACATACTGGCTGCGCCTCGCAACCCGCGCAGGAGGCGTCGGAATCTGGGATCTGGACATCACGACCGGAGAAGAACACTGGGACGACCAAATGTATCGCCTCTACGGGGCAGACCGGGTAGAATTTCCCGACGGCGCCACAGCCTACGCACAGCGCATACACCCTGACGACGCAGATTTCCAAAAAAAAGAAATACAGCGCTGCATCGAAACTGGTTGCGATTACAGCGGAGAATTCCGCATTATCTGGCCCGACAACAGCGTTCACACAATCAGATCCTTCGCACTGTATCAATCAGATTCAGCCCGACACCCGGGCCACATGATCGGAACAAACTGGGATATTACCGACCAAAAAAACATAGAGGAAGAACTGTTACGTTCCAACAAGAACCTGGAAATTGCAAGCGTCCGTGCGAATGAGCTGGTGATCCAGGCAGAAGCGGCAAACGCAGCAAAAAGCGCATTCCTTGCAACTATAAGTCATGAAATACGCACACCGCTCAACGGAATAATCGGCATGGCGAGTCTTTTGCTGGATTCCGAGCTGACCGGCAGCCAGAGGCAGTATGCAGAACTTCTTAAAAACGGGGGCGAATCTCTTCTGGCGATCATCAACAATATTCTGGATTTTTCAAAAATCGAAGCACACCGCATGACGGTCACCCAAGAACCGTTTAACGTTCGAGATCTCGTCATCTCTTCCATATCGCTGCTCATGCCTCTTGCCGAGGGAAAAAAACTGCGCCTGACGCACAACGTTTCCCCGGAAGTTCCGCATCTCGTTTCAGGCGATGCCGCGCGAATCAGACAGGTTCTGCAAAATCTTTTGGGAAATGCGCTCAAATTTACAGAAGAAGGTGCTGTGCACATTTCGGTCGAATACGAAACGAAGGGGGGCGAGAATCAACAGCTTCGGTTCTCGATCACCGACACGGGAATCGGTATCGCTTTCGAAAAGAGGAACCTGCTGTTCACGCCGTTTACCCAGCTGGACAGCTCTTCCACGCGAAAGCACGGCGGTACCGGACTCGGTCTTGCAATATCGCGGCAGCTGACCGAACTTATGGGCGGCACAATTTCCTATGAACCGAATCAGCCGTCCGGTTCAATTTTTAGTTTTACCGTCAAGGTTGCCCCCGGCACAGACCTGTCGATACCACCGGTTGCGGATGCGCAAGAGACAGAGAACACGGTTCTGAGAGGCAGACGCATCCTGATTGCCGAAGACAACACGACAAACAGAATAATCACTCAAAAAATGCTGGAAAAAGCAGGTTGTTCTACAGATATCGCGCACGACGGCAAGGAAGCCTTCGAAGCACGCATGCAGAACACCTACGATGCGATTTTGATGGATTGCCAGATGCCGGTAATGGACGGCTACGAGGCAACCAGAAAAATACGGGCGTTCGAGCAGGCGAACAAGAAGCACAGTTCCGGTCGCCTGCCGGTAATCGCGCTTACCGCGCACACGTCGGCGGAAGAGCATGCAAAATGCCTGGAAGCGGGTATGGATGCATATCTGATAAAACCGGTGCGTCCTGCCGAGCTTGCGCAAACCCTGGCCGACCTGATCGATCTGGCGCAAGGAGGCCGGAAGATATTCGACAGGGCTGCGCTTCTTGAACGTACCGGCAACGACGCAGCACTCGTGCGGACCGTCGTTCGTGCCTTTCTGGCCGAAATCCCTGCGGAAATAACCAACATGTCAGAAGCTCTGCGGACGCAAAACTATGACGGACTGAGCATCTCTGCGCATAAAATCAAAGGAGCTTCGGCAAACGTCGGGTGCGCTGCGTTGAGAGAGGCAGCATCGGTACTCGGCAAATCGGTCGAATCGCGAGACCCGGTCGCTATCCGGAAATGCTTTGAATCGTTATGCAGGCAGTATTCTTTTGCACGGAGCGAACTGGAAAAAAGCAACGTATAACCGCGGATAATAGAACATCCCGGGTAAAGGGCTTTTCGACAATCCCTGCTGCACCAATGCTTTCTGCGGCAAGGCGGGCGGCAGAATCGCTACGGTCGACAAGCACTATGCACGGTATTTTCGAACCGGCAGGACATAACAGCGCCGTTCGATACCACTGAATCAACGAGAGGCTGCATTCCGAGCCGGGAACACCGGTATCCAGAATAATACCATCGAAGCTTTCTCTTTGCAGTAGCACCTCTGTGTCTTCGCAGCGCGTTACGCTGCAAACAGAGTGGCCAAACCGCCCCAGAGTGCACGAAAGCACCTTTCCGGTGATAACCGTACAATTCACTGAAAGAATTCGCATGTGAGTCTCCAGGACCTGTTTTGTTTTACGTTTTATTACTTGAGGCTCTTACAAAAACAAGTATACCACGAAAGCGGAAACTGACAAGCTCGAAGGGGAAATTTTTTGTGGGCTGAACCCCGACTCCGACAGCTGGATGCTCGGGGTTGAAAAATCAGAACTGGCCAAGCCCGCCTTTTTTGACTTCAAAATGGGAGAAGGTCATACCGAACGAGGCTCTTCCCTGGGTTACAGAACGCAAAGAAGTCGAAAAACCGAACATTTTTGCCATTGGAGCCTGCGCATGAACAACCTCGACCGACGGTTTCGATTCCAGACTCGATATAAGCCCTCCGCGCTGGGTAATCTGGCTCATTGCATCTCCGACAAAGTCTTTCGGGCACAGAATATCTACATTCATTACCGGTTCCAGAAGCTCCGGCGACGCTTTCCGGCAGGCTTCGTCGAACGCCATCGATGCTGCCGACGTGAATGCAAACGGAGTTGCGGTCAGTTCGTTGTAATCGACAGCCACAAGCGTCACGCCAACGTCTGCGCAGGGATATCCGTACTGGATACCCGACTGGAACGCGCTTGTTACCGCCTGCTCGATCGCATCAAAGATATCTTCCGGAACTGCCGACTTCTTTACCATATTTACATAACGGTTTCCGCTTCCGCGCGGAAGCTGTTCCACACGAATTGTAACTCCCGCAGCGACATCCTTGCCTCCAAGATTTTTGCTGAACAGTTCGGAATGCTCAACCGTCGCAGTGACCGATTCCCGATACGTAACCTGCGGATTGCCGACGCGTGCCTGCACCTTGAAATCGTGTATCATGCGGGTAACAAGCACATCAATATGAAGCTCCCCCATACCGGATATGATCAACTGGCCGGTTTCCGCATCTTCCCGGCTTGTAAAGGTTGGATCCTCCCGGGAAAGAACTTCAAGCGTTTCCTTGAGCTTATCCCGCTCGGACATCGTTTTCGGTTCAATCGAAACGGAGATCACCGGTTCTGGAAAATGCATTTTTTCCAGAAGAATCGGCATACCTTCACTCCCGAGCGTATCGCCGGTCTGCGCGAGCTTCGGGCCTATAAAAACCGCGATATCTCCTGCTTCCACCGAATCCATTGGTTCTGATTTGTTGGAGTGCATTCTGAGAATCCGGTTAACGCGCTCCCGTTTTTTCTTTCCGACATTGTATATCTGGTCACCGTTTTTTATCTTGCCGGAATACATGCGAACATAACACAGCGAACCGGCTTCGCGGTCGTACTGGATTTTAAAAACCAGACCGAGCGCTACTCCGTCCGGAGTGCAGGGAATCTGCACTTCTTCCTCTTTTTTGGTATGAAAGCCCACTGCCGCCGGAACCTCGTCCGGAGCAGGCAGATAATCGACGATTGCGTCGATCAGCGGCTGGATACCCTGATTTCTGCGGGATGCACCGCATAAAAACGGGACGAAGGTCCGGGAGAGTACCCCTTTTCGTATCTCTTTTACAATCAGCTCTTCCGGTACATCCTTGCCGTCCAGAACAAGCTCGGTTATTTCGTCAGAACCGGAAGAGATCACGTCCAGCATTTTTTCACGCCAGTTCCCGGCCTCTTCGGTACGCTCCGGAGCAACCGGAGAAAATTCCATCTTTTCCCCCTCGGAGTCCGCATCCCAGCGAATTTCGCGCATTCGCACCAGGTCGATTACACCCTCAAAATCGCCGCCCTGCCCTATCGGAATTTGCAGAGGCAGGCACACTGCGCCGAATTTTTCATGAACATCGTCAAGTGCTCTAAAAAAATCTGCCCCGACACGATCCATTTTATTGACGAAACAAATGCGGGGAACGGAATACTGGTCCGCCTGCCTCCAGACAGTTTCAGTCTGGGGCTGCACGCCGCCGACGGCACACAGAACTGCAACGGATCCGTCCAGGACGCGGAGAGATCGTTCGACTTCCGCCGTAAAATCGACATGCCCGGGCGTATCGATAAGATTGATCTGATGATCGCGCCAGTATGTCGTGATCGCGGCGCTCTGGATTGTAATACCCCGTTCCTGCTCCTGGGACATCCAGTCCATCGTCGCCTGGCCATCATCAATTTCACCAATCCGGTGAATTTTACCCGTATAAAAAAGGATGCGCTCCGATGTGGTAGTTTTTCCCGCATCGATGTGCGCCATTATTCCAATATTTCTCATTGTATTCAGCATAGTGCAACTCCCGTTCAGGCCAATACTACCTGTTTGGACCGCTTTCCTCAAGAGGCAGAAGATGTGCGCTTGTTCCGGGCCTCACTCTTGCACAGAAAACCATTCCGGACTATATTTGTTTCTGACAGAAACTTTTAATAACGGAGCGTATATGAGCATACCGAACCGACCCTGGCTTGATTCGACACTCCCCGAAACCAAACGGATACAGCTGCTGCTGAACGAGATGACTCTGGAAGAGAAAATCGCCCAGATGGTGCAGATCAGCTACAGCGTCGTACCGGAGAAAACTGCAGATGAATGGGCGGTTCGGGGAGCCGGCTCGTTTTTGCATGTGCTTGGAGACAATGCGCGCCGGCTGCAGCGTCTGGCTACCAAAAACCGTCTGGGGATTCCGGTTATTTTCGGCATTGACGCAATACACGGACACGGCCTTCACAACGGCGCAACCGTTTTTCCCACCCAGCTCGCGCTCGCCTGTTCCTGGAATGAAGACCTTGCATACCGCGTTGCGCGCGCAACAGCAAAAGAAGTCGCCGCCGAAGGGCTTCACTGGACATTTTCGCCGGTTTTCTGCCTCGGCAGGGACCTCAGATGGGGACGCATCAACGAAACATTCGGCGAAGACAAACTTCTTGCCGGACGCCTCGGAGCGGCAATGGTCCGCGGCTACCAGGGAACCGACACCAGAAATCCCGACAGCATTATCGCCTGTGCAAAGCATTATATTGCGTACGGCGAAAGCACCGGAGGCCGGGATTCCTACGATGCTCCGGTTTCGATCAGGAACGTGCGGACAAACTTCTTGCCGCCGTTCATCGAGGCGGTGAAAGCCGGATGCCTGACCTTCATGGCCGGCTACAATCCGGTGGACGGCGTTCCCTGCTCGGCGAACGAAACGCTTTTGCGCGATATTTTAAAAAATGAACTCGGTTTCGACGGGTTCGTCGTGACAGACTGGATGAATACCACCAGCCTGATGAGCCGACAAAAAATGGCCGCACACATGAAAGATGCATCCCGTATCGCCCTTGAATCGGGAAACGATATGATAATGACTTCTCCGGAGTTTTACGAATCGATGCTTGCCCTCGTCCGCGACGGAAAGGCAGACATTGCGCAGATAGAAGATGCAGTCACACGGATCCTCGCCGTCAAATTCCGCGCAGGCCTGTTCGACGTACCAGAGAAAATTTTGACCCTCCCAACAGCCGAAGATCCCCAAGCGGAAAAAGCACGCGCTGTATTTGCCTGCAGCGAACACCGCGCTCTCGCGCTCGACGCTGCACGCGACTCTATCGTCCTTCTCAAGAATGAAGATCTTTCAGGAGTTCCAGCTCTTCCGCTCCGCACCGGAAACGATGCCGCCGGAAAATCAGTCAAGCGGATAGCAGTCATCGGACCGAACGCGGATTCAGTCCGGGCCCAGTTTGGCGACTGGACGTTCTTTACCCACCCGGTCCCCGCCCTTGATTCCATACCAGAGCTTAGGGTTACCACGCTGCTCGAAGGAGTCAGGGATATTGCCGGACACTTCGGCGTCGAAGTTCTGTGGCACAAAGGCTGCGACATCCTCGATCCTGCAAAGGAGCAGATAGCGGAAGCCTGCGAAATTGCTGCACGCGCCGATGCAATAATAGTGTGCGTTGGCGACACCCTTATCCTGAACGGTGAAACGCACGACCGCTCCGATCTGGCGCTCACCGGCGCCCAGGACAGACTGGTCGAATCGCTGTCCAAAGTCGCTTCGGTACGGAAGATTCCGCTCACCGCAGTACTGATCAACGGCAAACCGCTGGAGTTCGAAAGGGTCGCGTGCGCATCGAATGCAGTTATCGAAGCATTCAATCCCGGCATCTATGGCGGACAAGCGATTGCCGAAATCATCTTCGGACTCTCCGAGCCCCGGGGAAGGCTTCCCATATCGTTTCCCCGTAAAACCGGCCAGCTTCCGGTGTATTACAACCAGCTCCCCGGCTGGCACGACGGCGCCTATTGCGATTGCCCCCGGGATCCGCTGTTCGCCTTCGGCGAAGGACTCGGCTGGACAACATTCAGCTATGAAACGCCAAAGCTTTCTGCTTCTCGCGCCTCTGCCGGCGACACCGTCACGGTAACTGTCTCTGTTACAAACACCGGAAGCCTTGATGGTACTGAAACTGTCCAGCTCTATGCCGCCGACAGAATCGCTTCGGTCGTAACACCGGTGCGCGAGCTGAAAGGCTTCAAGCGAGTATTCATACCTGCCGGTCAGACAGCCACAGTGGAGATTACGCTCGAAACCGACGCGCTCTCGCTTGTCGACAGAAACGGAAAGACCGTCCTTGAACCCGGGGAGTTCGACATACTCGTCGGCCACGACTCCCGCATCGGAAACTTGAAGAGCACGATCCTGGAAATTGTGTAGCCTCCTGCAGGAGTTTTCCTCCGGCAGCCGACGTGCATCGTTTGGCGGTGCATCAGCAGGCGGCCCATCGCCTGGCGGCCCATCGCCTGGCGGCGCATCTTCCGGCGGCGTATTGTCTGAAAGCGCATCTCCAAGCTTGACAAGCTGCGCACTGTCTGTATATATTCGTTATATAACAGTAATATTCAAGCACGAACAGATCATCAACCAGCGCACAGGAGGCACAGGATCAACGTTCTTATTCAAAACGCATCGCCGCGTCCGATTTATGCCCAGATAGAAGACCAAATCCGCAACCAGGCCCTCGACGGCACACTTACGGAAGGAGAACAGCTTCCGTCGATCCGGCAGCTCGCAGCAGAACTGCGAGTCTCCGTCATCACCGTCAAGCGCGCCTACGACGACCTTGAAGCCGAAGGGATTTTGCAGACAGTCCCGGGGCGCGGCAGCTTCGTGGCAGTGCGGAATCAGAACGCATTCCGTGAACGAAAAATGACAGAGATAGAGGCGCATCTCGCCCGCGCAATCGAAGCGGCTAAACAGGCGAGAATCGACGCAAAAGACATTAAAAAGGCACTCGATATTTTGTTGCTGGAGGATACACATGGAAACAGCAATTGAAGTACGCAATCTGCGCAAGACATACCGGAGTTTTTCGTTGGACGGCGTCAGCTTCACCCTGCCCAAAGGCGAAGTGCTGGGCTTCATCGGCCCGAACGGTGCAGGAAAAACAACGACAATCAGAATTATGCTCGGCCTTGCGCGCCCAGATTCCGGGACAGTTTCGCTCCTTGGCGGCAGCCCCTCGGACCGGACAATCCGCGAACGCATCGGCTTTGTTCACGACGATACATTTTTGAACGAAGACCTCACCGCCGGCGAAACCGGACGCATTGTCGGACCGCTGTACCGCAGCTGGGACCGGGAAGAATACCGGAGTCGACTTGCACGTTACGGTCTCGACGAAAAGCAGAAAATAGCCGAGTTTTCCAAAGGCATGAAAATTAAACTGATGCTGGCAATCGCCACGTCGCACAACGCCGAACTAATTTTGATGGATGAACCGACCAGCGGTCTGGATCCCGTTTTCAGGAGCGAATTCCTGGATGAGCTGTTCGGCTTTATGCAAGAGGAAAACCGGAGCGTCTTTTTTTCGACGCACATAACCGAGGACTTGAACCGCATCGCAGACCGTGTGGTTCTGTTGGACAGGGGTCGCGTCGTTTTTGAAAAAACAAAAACCGAAATCGAAGAATCGTACCGTATCGTAAAAGGCTCTATTCAATTGCTGTCCTCCGACGTACTTGCTCCGTATTTCGCGCCTGCCGGCGCGCCTGCGGGCGAGCATGCGGGCGCGCATGCAGGGACCCCGGCGGATGAATTGGCCGGCGGTGCGCCGCACGCCGGTAACACAACGTGCTGTATCGGTATCAGGCGCGACGAACATTCCTTTACCGCCCTGTTCGGGCCCCGATATCCTGAAAGGGAAAGGGAGCCGAACACTGCCGGCTATCTGGACGGAGCAGGGGCAAAACGTCGAGCGGAGAAATCGGACCTCCCGTTTGCTGATGCTACCGGGATAGTTACAGAACGCGCTAGTCTTGACGATATCATGATCTATTCCACAAGGGAGGATTATCGTGTACACGCTGGTATATAAGGATGTGCTTGCAATATTGAAATCGAAGGCGACTGTACCGTCGCTCATTTGCATCGGTGCGGCTTTGGTTGCGATGCACGGGAGTTCGCCGGTCGGGGTTTTTTTGTTGTGTATGCCGACGTACTACTTTGTCGCCTATTCAGGAATGTACGACTACAAATACGCACAGGAGCGTTTTTACCTGTCGCTGCCAGTATCGCGGAGCGAATGGGTTTTGTCGCGGTATCTTTCGTGTTTGCTCGTTGCGTTCGCAACGTTGTTACTCGCGTTCGCTGCCGGCAGTGCAGGTTCGTTTCTGGGGCTACCCGTGCGCGCACCGGAAGCGGTCGACACTGTTCTGGCAATTTTTGCTTCCTGTCTGACCACCGGCATTTCGCTTCCGTTTCAGTTCCGCCTTGGATACGACAAAACCCGCTGGATTAATTTTATTGTTATGATCGTCAATTCGGCTGCGGTATCAGCTGCCAGGGAAATGATGCGTCCGGAAAATTCGATTGTAACAGAAAGAGTTACATCTTTGATTATGCTTTCTTCGATAGTCGCAATCGCACTCGCTGTTCAGGCTGTATCATTCGCAGTTTCATGCGCGCTTTTTGCGCACAGAGAATTTTGACAGAGAGCGGGTGTCGTTCACAGAAATAAAAACAGTCCCGAAGCCGAACTCCGGGACTGTCTGTACTGTGTGCGAGGGGTGAAAAATTGACTTTTCTGAACTCTGTCAGTTTTTCGAAGCCGCCCGGGTATCTTTTTTGCTTTTGCCGAAAGCAATCTCGATAACGTCTTCCATTCTGGTAACCGGATGGAAAGCGACGCCTTTTTTCACATGTTCGGGGATATCGTCCAGATCGCGAACATTCGCTTTCGGGATGATGATTTCCTTGATGCCGTTCCGTCGGGCGGCAATGGTTTTTTCCTTCAGGCCGCCGATGGGAAGCACCTGTCCGGTAAGCGAAAGTTCGCCGGTCATAGCCAAGGCCTTGCGGATAGTTTTTCCGCGGGCGAGCGAAAGAAGCGCTGTCGCCATAGTGATGCCGGCCGAAGGACCGTCCTTGGGAGTGGCACCTTCGGGAATGTGCAGATGTATGGTCTGCTTTTCGTACCAGTCGTTGGTTATTGCACCGCTTTCGGTCAGATAGTGCTTGACCCAGGACCATGCGATGGACGCGGACTCTTTCATGACGTCGCCCATCTGTCCGGTGAGGCTGAAGCCTTCCTTGCCGGGATTTGTTATCGCTTCGATAATGAGCGTATCACCGCCCATACTGGTCCAGGCAAGGCCGACCGCCGTACCGGGCCTGTCGGCTTTTTTCTCGCCGTCTTCGCGGAATATTGGCTTGCCGAGCATTTCCTCTATTTCGACTTTTCCGGGCGAGAACTTTTCTTTCGCTTCGGATTCGCCGAACACGATTTTCGTTGCATATTTCCGGTGGATCTTGTCCAGGTTTTTTTCAAAGTTGCGCACACCTGCTTCGCGGGCATAGCCGTTCGCAATGAATAAAAGCGAGTCGGCCGAGTATTTGACCTGGCTCTTCCCGAGTCCGTTCCGTTCCAGGCTCCGGGGAATCAAATACTTCCGGGCAATTTCGAGCTTTTCGGTATCGATGTAGCCGGAGAGCTGGATCACTTCTGCACGATCCATCAGGGGCCCCGGTATGTGATCAAGCGTATTCGCCGTCAGGATAAACAGGATGTTCGACAGATCGAACGGGAGATCCAGGTAATGATCGCGGAACGATACATTCTGCTCCGGATCGAGCACCTCCAACAGGGCGCTTGAAGGATCGCCCTGATAGCTCTGGCCCATTTTATCGACTTCATCGATCATAAAAACGGGAGCCTTGTGTTTGACGATCTTGAGACCCTGAATAATCTTGCCGGGCATTGCCCCGATATAGGTGCGCCGGTGGCCCTTGATTTCGGCTTCGTCGCGCATGCCTCCCACCGAAAAGCGGAAGAAGGGCTTGTTCATTGCGCGGGCGATGGAGCGGCCAACGCTTGTTTTGCCGACGCCGGGCGGTCCGACGAGCAGAATGATCGAACCTTTTGTGTCCTTCTTGAGCTTGCGGACCGCAAGATATTCAATAATTCGCTTCTTGACGTCGTCGAGACCATAGTGATCGCCGTCCAGCACCGAACGCGCGGAAGCAAGCTCGTAGGCTTCCGGAGCAGGCTCGTGCCAGGGAAGATTCACGATTGTCTCCAGATAATTGCGTGTAACGATGTATTCACCCGAATTGGAATCCATGAGCGCGAATTTCTCGAGCTCGCCGTCTACGGCTTCTTTTATTTCACCTTCAAATTTGAGCGATTCGACTTTTTCCTTGAACTTCTGGTATTCCGAACTCTTGGCGTCGGTGGTCATGCCCAACTCTTCCTTGATTGCCTTGAGTTCTTCGCGCAGGAAATAGTCTCGCTGATTTTTTTCTATTCTGCTGTTAATTTCGGTTTGAATTTTCTTCTGGACGCGCAGCAGTTCCTGTTCTTTCTTGATAAACACCAGAACCTGCTCCATGCGTTGTCTGACATTTTTGATTTCCAGAATACGCTGCTGGTCGGCTTTTTCGATATTCAGGATGCTCGCGATAAAGTCCGCTATTTTGCCGGGATGATCGATATTGATCATGTTCAGGCGCATTTCCTCCGAAAAAAGCGGATTATTTTCGGATATTTCCTTCATTTCGCCGATCAGCGCGCGAGTGAGAGCCTTGACCTCGAAGGTGTCGTCCTCCTCGTCTTCGAGATAATCGATTATCGCAAGCATTGGAAGTCGCTCGCTCACGATCTTTCGCACGTGGAAGCGTTTGAGGGTTGAAATAAAAATATTGACTCCGCCGTCGGGGAGATTGATTTTCTTGATAATGCGGGCAACCGTACCTACTTCGTGAAGATCCGAAACTGTCGGCTGTTCGGATTCGGTGCGGATCATACTGATACCGACGAAACCGTCGCCCGAATAGGCTTCCTCGATCACTTTCACGTCGTCCGGATTGTTGATCATCACGGGAGTAAAAATGCCGGGAAATATCGGTCGGCCCATCAATGGTATAAGAAACAGTTTATTGGGGAGCAGCTGCTCGATCGGTACAATGGTTTGTTCTGGCATAACAATAATATCCTCATAACCGCTGTAAAAGTCAAACAAGGTATGCACTATGGATGACTGATCCGCGCATGATTTTTTCTGCTTTCGGAGAGCCGATTATTGCCTGCGAACGGGCGCCGTGCTAGTATTGTGCCAGTATGAATACACAAAGCAGCGAGCGATACGTCCGGCCAACCTGGGACGAATATTTTATGGAAGTGTGCAGAACCGTTGCCAAAAGAGCAACCTGCGACCGCGGCAGATCCGGGTGCGTTATTGCACTCGACAACCAGATTCTGGTAACCGGCTACGTCGGAAGTCCGATGGGGCTCCCCCACTGCGATGAAGTCGGGCATCAGTTCAAAAAAATGCAGCACGAGGACGGGACGGTTACCCAGCACTGCGTCCGGACCGTACACGCTGAACAGAATGCGATCTGCCAGGCAGCAAAGCGGGGAATCGCAATAGACGGAGCGACGCTGTATTGCAAGATGACGCCCTGCCGCACCTGCGCGATGCTGATAATCAACTGCGGTATACTGCGCGTAGTTGCAGAGCGCCGATACCACGACTGCGCCGATACCATTGCCATGTTCAAGCAGGCTGGCGTTACGCTTGAACATATTCATGACGAGACGGAAAAGTACGAAAAACAATAGAGGCTCTTTCAAAACTATCCGATTTTTGATAGAGCCGTAATAACCGGGAGAATTCGCTTTACAGCAGGGGTCTGCAGGACCCGCGTTCAAGAAGGGTTGCCGGAATACGGACCGTTTCTACTTCCAGATGGCCTGAAAGCCTCCGGATAAGAATTTCTGCCGCTTTTGCGCCGATTAACGCACTGTCCTGACGCATGGTTGTCAGCGCAGGAGTCATGAACGCTCCGTTATCGTCGCCGTCAAAGCCGATCAGCGAAACGTCATGAGGGATGTAGATGCCGTTGTCTTCAAGAGCGAGCTTAATACCGTTCGCGAGCGTATCATTTCCGGCAAAGATTGCGGTAAATCCGGTTGTGCGCGAAAGCAAGCGCACAGCTGCCTCATAGCCTGCCTGGGCGTGCCAGAAACGGCTTTCTTCCACAAGGTTTTCGTCGTATTCGATTCCGTTCTCTGCAAGCGATTCCCGGTATCCAATAAGCCGTTCCATGGCCGCAGGGGCCGTTTTAAGGAGCGGCCCTGAAATACAGGCTATCTTGCGGTGTCCAAGCCGCATCAGATAGTCCATGCCTTCCTTGGCGCCGCTGATATTTTCGGTGATGACAGTACTGATGCCTGCTATTGGTTCGTTCGCAGACACGCAGGGTATTCCGGTATCAACCAGCCGGAATATTTCATGATCGCCCGGAACAGGGTTCAGAATCAGTACGCCGTCGACATTCCGGAATCTGCAGTGGTCGGAATAGGTCATCTTCCGTTCCCCCAGCGTACGCGAGAGGAACAGAAGATCGTACCCGCCGTTTTCGATAACGGTTCTGAAACTGTTCAAAATTTCGCTGAACAACGGGTGTTTGAAACCCATGAGCATGTAATAGTCTTCATATATAACGCCAATCAGGTTCGAGCGGCTGGTCGACAAAGCCCGTGCAGTCATATTCGGGGTATACCCCATTTCGACTGCAGTCTTGAGTATTATCTCACGGCTTTCGGCACTCAAACCGCCGGTACCGTTAAGCGCTTTGGATACCGACGGAGGAGAAAAACCTGTTGCCTTGGCAATGTCATAGATTGTAACCATGTTAGTACAGTAAACCGCCTTACAGAACCGTATATTTGAACGATTCGAAATACGCTCTGGCGGTATAATCCAGAGTGTCGATGCAGAACATACCGGTAAACGCTCCGGTAAACCCCATACCGCCGAATTCGTCGGAGAGCACTGCAGCAGACAGGACTGGCCTGAGTATGCGCCAGGTTTTTCCGTCCGGAGAATACCGGAACCGGCCCGAATCGACCTGAACCGTCAGACCAAGCCACACGGGACCGTCGCCAGGAACGGGAACAGGGTCGTAATGCATAAACTGACGGTCGACGAAGGTGAGCACTTTCAGCACCCTGCCGAGATTTTCATCGAAGGTCAGGGCGCACAGGTACTGGTTCGTCTCATCGTACCGCCAGCACAAGCCTGCAAGATGCTGAAAACTTGTCGGCGCAAATTCGAGCTTTGTTTCTGCAGAAAACGAAAAATCAGTCTGCCTACGGGCAAGCAGCGATTGGCCCCAGTGGGACACCGGAGATTGTCCGCCGCGCAGCGAAAGAAAGCCCGGTCTGGATGTCAGCGAATACACTTCAGGATCGCGTTCAGTCCTGAGGTTCTTGAAATCCGGATGGATTGCAGAACCGTCGAAGCGATATTCAATGCTCTTTGTTGCAGGCGGAAATTCACCTTTCTTCCGGTACTCGTCAAGAACAACCGGAGGCTCGAAGCTGTCGGCCGGCCAGTTTCTGACCGCCCCGGAGGGAAACAGTTCCTCGCCGGGAGCAGGCTTCAGATATGGCCAGTCGTCGCGCCATTCGAGTTCGACAATAGACGTTTCCCGACCAAGAACGCAGTCCAGGGTTCCGGGAAGCGGACGGCCGCATAAAAACGCCAGGTAGCTTCGACCGTCGGGCGTATCGCACCAGCTGGCGTGGCCGGACTTCTGCAGACGAATTTCCGGATGACCGTAACTGGAGAGCAGCGGATTATGCGGATGAAACTCGTACGGACCGGTCAAACAACGCGATCGACCGACTGACATTGCGTGCTCGTACGATGTGCCGCCTTCCGCAGCGAAAATATAATACCATCCGTTTTTTTTGTACAGATGGGGCCCTTCTACCATGCCGATTTCTGAACCGGGATAAATTTTTTGTATTGGGCCAACCAGTGCTTTCTGTTCGGTGCTGTACTCCTGCAGGAGAATGCCAGAAAACTGATGCGATCCGGTTTTGCGCCAATCCCATTCCATGTTGACGAGCCATTTTCTGCCGTCGTCGTCATGAAAAAGAGACGGATCGAATCCTGACGAGTTTAAATACACCGGATCTGACCAGGGCCCTTCAATGGAAGAAGCAGTCGTAAGATAATTCGGCGTATCCTTCCAGGCTCCGGCGTTCCAGGAGCGCACATTCGTGTAAATCAGATAGAAAAGACCGTCCGACCAGGAAAGACAGGGAGCCCAGATGCCGCAGGAGGCAAGGGCTCCATCCATGTCCAGGAGCCGTTTTTCCGACAAGGGAGAGGCAACCTTTTCCCAGGTGACCATATCCCTCGAGCGGTGTATCTCCACGCCCGGATACCACTCGAACGTCGAGTTAGCTATGTAGTATTCGTTGCCGACTCTCAGAATCGAGGGATCGGCGTGGAATCCGGGAAGTACCGGATTCTTGACACGCAGCATGATAAAAACCTCCGCCGAACGGCATTTATTCTTTTACACCACCCATGGTGATGCCGGAAATGATATACCGGGACATGAACGCATAAAAAATCAGAATGGGAATGATCGAAACAGCGATTCCCAGATAGATTCCGCCGTACTCGGTCCGGTAAATGTCGCCGCGAAGCTTCTGAACGAGCATCGGAAGCGTGGCCTTGGATTCGGTCGAAAGCAGAACGAAGGGGGTAAAGAAGTTGTTCCAGGAACCGACAAACGAGAATATCGCCTGAGTGGCAAGTGCCGGCGTGATAATTGGCAGAACAATGGTGTTGAACGTCCGTATCTCGCCGGCTCCGTCTATGCGCGCCGCGTCGACCAGTTCCATAGACAGAATCGACGACAAGTACTGGCGGAGGAACAGAACCGTACCTGCCGAGGCGATCGTCGGTATGATGAGCGCAAGATAATTATCCGTAAGCTTGATACGCGCCATGAACTGGTAGAAACCGATAAACGACAGCGACGACGGCAGCATCATAACCAGCAGGATGAGTCCCCACAGAAATCGGCGGCCGATAAAACGGTACACATGAAGTCCGTAGGCAGTCATTGCCGAGAAATAGACACCAAACAGCGTCATCCAGAACGCAAGGTAGACGCTGTTGTAGAATCCTTGCTGGATCTTGAAGCCCCGGCGGGTAAGAGCATTCCAGTTGTATGCAATATTGTTGCCGGGGATAAGGCTTAGACCTTCGTTAATTTGAGCGGTGGAGCGGGTTGCATTAATGAGCAGAAGATAAATCGGCACAACCGCCAGCACAAACAGAATAACCATGACGGAATAACAGATAAAGCGGTGTATAAACAGAGCGGATTGTCTTGATTTCATTTTTTACCTCCCTTCTTTTCCGAAGCTTTGGCGACATGCGTTTTCAGTTCGCTTCGGTCCTGCAGGAAGAAGAAAATTAGCAGGGCAAGAATGATAGTGATAACGAATATACCTATGGAGATTGCGGCTGCATACGCATAATCGTTGCGGCCCTGGAATGCCATGTTATAGAGATACACACTGGTTGTCCGAATCTTAAAGTCCGGAGCTCCGCGCATATCGGTAAGCAGGAACGGAACATCGAGCATCTGCATACCACCGATCATAGATGTGACCAGTATGTACAACATCATTGGACGAAGCAGCGGCAGCGTGATGTAGAACGTTGTCTGGCGGCTGTTGGCGCCGTCTACAAGCGCGGATTCGTACAGCGTCGAGGAGATACTGGTGATGCCTGCCATTAGCATGATAAGGGTGTGTCCGTACCACATCCACCACTGGATGAATGCGACAATCACCCGAGAGGCGGTGACATTTCGAAAGAAGTTGAACGCTTCGTAGATAACCTGGCCGTCGCGGACGACTTCTCGATAAATGCCGAGCGTATTCTGCAAGAACTGATTTACCGGTCCGATCGGATAGGCAAACAGGCTGCGGAACAGGAGCGCGACAGACGCCGCTGTCAGCAGGTTGGGCATATAGATAACAGCCCTGAACAGGCTTACACCTTTCAGATTCAGTCGAAGATCGGAGAACCAGATAGCGAGCAGCAGGGCGATCCCGAGCTGCGGTGCAAAATTGAATCCCCACATGATAAACGTATTCTGAACAGCTCCCCAGAAATAGGGATCCCGGACCAGTTTTGCAAAGTTCTCCAGGCCGACAAGAGTAAAGTCGGACCTTAGCCCTCTTAAATCGGTGAAGGACAAAATGAAGGTATAAACGGTCGGATAAAAATGAAAAGTAAAATATACGAGCAGGAACGGCAGGACGAATACATAGCCCCACCGGTTTAGCCGCCGTTCGGTACTTACGGCTTTTTGCTTCATCGGTTTTCCCCCATGACAAATCTGCGTTCAGGAGTATCGTACATCAGCCGAAGTTTTCCGGCGGAATTCCCGAAAGCAGGTATAAAAAAAGCGCGGATCGGAAACCTTCACCGCGCCCCGGATTGATGGATGCTGCTCCCTGCAATCTCCGCAGGGAGCATATCGGTTGAGCCGGTCCCGGGCCGCACATGGCGGAGGGGCCGGCCGTACAGACATCAGAGTCCGAGCTGGGCGTTAACCTGGCTCTTGAAATCTGCGATTGCCTGATCTTTGGATTTTTCACCTTCTACATAGGAAATAACCGCTTCGTTGAACAGACCTTCGATAGCCTGGTCGGTTCCCTGGGTCAGCTTGCCGTCTACATTCTTTGCCATGTCGACGAATTCTGCATAGTGGTTCTGACCGCCAAGGAAGGGCTCGGAGTAGCTGTCCTTGATCTTTGCGGTTACAACGGTGTTGGAAACAACGTCGCCGGTGTCCTTTGCCCAGCGCTCCAGGAAGCTGTCGCTGGAGGTTACGTATTTGATGAATTCCTTGGCTGCTGCAACATTCTTGGTTCCCTTGTACGCTGCAATCCAGGTACCGCCCCAGCGATAAGGAGCCGGTCCGGGAATCATAGCCCAATCGCCGCTGGTGTCAGGCGCATTGGTCTTGAGAACATAGTGGAGACCCCAGGTGGGGAGGAGGTAGGAGAATACTTCTACGTCTTTTCCGGATTCGTCCTTGAGCGTTCCCTTCATACCATTGAACCAGCCTTCGGACCACTGCTGCGAGCGGCCTTCGTAGCCCTTGTCGCGAAGGGTTTTTGCCATTTCCATGTACGAGACCATTGCAGGATCGATGACGAGCTTGCCGCCGACAACCCACGGATCTTTGCGTGCGCCTTTAAAGGGCATGAACATATCGCCGGTGGAGGAAACAACTACGCACTTGCCGCCGGACTTTGACTTGAGAACACCCGCAGTTTCGACGAACTTGTCGAGGCTGGACATGTATTTCTGGACTTCTTTGGGATCGTCTGTGCCAAGGTACTTTTTGGCGAGGCTGCGGCGGTAGAACATTGCGCCGGGGGTTGCCTGCCAGGAAAGACCGTATACCTTGCCTTCGTAGGATCCGACTTCGATCGGATAGGCAAGGGATTTGCCCTTGACTTCGGCGGCAATATCGCTCAGGTCGAGGAGCAGGCCGGATTCGATGTACTTGCGTACGAATGCGTCTTCAAGAGCAAAGACGTCGGGAGCGCCGGAACCGGAAGCGAGAACCGGGTCGAGCTTGTTGGGGAACTGATCGGTCGGGGTGAGCGAGTATTCGATCTGTTTTCCGGGATTGTCGACGAGGTAGTACTTGTCGATCATGTTCTTGATCTCGTCGGTGAACGACCATACGACGAGCGGACCGGCCGACTCGGCCTGTTTTGCGGTTTCCGCTTTCTTTGCACATCCGCTGAGCAGGACTGCTGCGGCGGCACACACTACTAGAAATTTCTTCATGTTTCTCTCCTCTTTGACTCTTAGCAACCGGTTGCCAGTTATGGCAACCGGTTGCCTTTTGTTGCTTTATACTACCCCCTGCTTTTTGATCTGTCAAATGAAATTTGATCGATTTTGCAGGTTTACCGGTTTACGAACGAAAAAATTCCGCTGCCGGCAACATCCTGCCCGATCGGTTCCCGTTCATGCGAAGCATGCGTCGGGCCGAGAATCGCCCCGGAAGGTTTTTCGCGCCGGGGCTCCGGCCGTCTGCACGCGCCCCGTCGAGGGTCGTTGTGCCTCGTTTTATTTGATCTTGATTTCGTTTCTGAGAACTGAGCGCATGAACACGCCGTTCGGAGAGAGGTCTTCCAGTTTCCAGGAACCTTTTGCGTCGCGGTCTGCGTTGAACACGAGAGCGCCGGAGGCTTCGCCTTTGTTGTTGACGGACCAGTTGGCCCAGGAAATGTTGTGTTTTTTCATGAAGGATAGCCATTCGAGGCTTTTGTCGTGGAAGCATTCGCCGCCGCCGGTATTGAGTGTGGTGCCCCATTCGGTGACAAACAGGGGAAGGCCGGCTTTGAGGGCGGTTTGGGCTTTGGCGCGCAATTCGTCGCCGTGGCTGCCTGCGTAGAAATGAAGGGTGTACATGATGTTTGTCTGTCCGGTTATCGGGTCGAGTGCTGCGGCATCGACGTCCTGGCTCCAGTTTGGGGTGCCGACGATGATGATGTTGTCCGGGTCGTGTTGGCGGATTGCGGAAATTACGGTTTCTGCGTAGGGTTTGATCGAGCCGGACCAGGTAACATCGGGCCCGTTCGGTTCGTTGCAGATTTCATAGATGACGTTGGGCCGGTCGCCGTAGCGCTGGGCCATGTCGGTAAAGAATGCGACAGCGCGGTCCTGGTAGGCGCGGGGATCGCGGTCCTTGTGGACGTGCCAGTCGATGATGACGTACATGCCGACTTCGGTTGCGGCTTCTACGGAATCGACGACTTTCTGGCGGAGCGCGGGATTCGTGACGTAGCCGCCTTCGGTGAGGTACATGGCTGCGCGCCAGAGCTGCGCGTTCCAGTCGTCACGGAGCCAGCGGAGTACGGCCGGATTTGCGTATTTTCCGTGCCACTGCAGGCCGTGGGAGCTCATGCCCCGTAACTGTACGGGTGTGCCTTCCGAATTGCAGAGGTTGGTGCCGATTACTTGCAGCTGTCCATACCGTTCGACGACGGTCCGCCCCTGTGTGTCGACGGCAAGCCGGGTGTCCTTTTTGGCGCAGGACGATACGGTAAGAGCCAAGAAGAGGGTAATAAGCAACAGAAATGATGCGAGAGGGCGAATGAATGCGTGGGACATGTGAATCCTCCCTGTACTATGGAATGTCTGGCCTTACCGGTTTGTGTAAGGTTTCGACAAGTATATCACAGGTTTCGGTTAGTTGAAGTCCACAACTTGCAAATAGGTTTTCCGGTATTCGAGGGGAGACATGCCGGTGCATTTCCGGAAAATGCGGGAGAAATGGAACTGGTTCTCGAAGCCGAACCAGTCGGAAATTTCGCCGACGGATTTATCGGAGGACATGAGGAGGCCCGATGCGCCTTCCACCTTGAGCCGGGTAAAGTATTGGCCGGGGGTCATGCGAACCTGATTGCGGAAGATGCGGATGAAGTGTTCTGTTGAAAGGCCGAGTTTCCAGGCGATGTCTTCGACCCGGAGATTCTCGCGCACCTGCTTTTGCATGAGCGACAGCGCCTTTTCCACGTGCGCTTTTTCGGCATGTCCGCTTGAAAGTTGCGCGCGCGAGGCAGGATGTGTGCCATCGCGCGGGTCAGGTTGTGTGCCATCGCGCGGGTCAGGTTGTGTGCCATCGCGCGGGTCAGGTTGTGTGCTGCGGCCAAACCACCGCCACAGGAAACTCGAAAGAAGATGCCGGGCCGAATCGCGGAACGCGCGGTCCGGAGAGCGGGCAAGTTGATACAAGTCCTCGAACTGGAACCGGAAGTTGGCATCTATAGAAAGAACCGTCTTTCTGGATGAAAGGGCGTACTCGAGCCGTTCGGCAAGTTCGGCATATTCAGGCAGAGCATCCGGACTGAACGAGAAGAGAAACGCATACCAGGACAGAGGCGTCGGACGTGCATCAGGCCCTGTTTCTGGTATAATAGAATGAAACTCGCGCGGACCGGTTAGAAAAAGAGTACCGTGCGAAATGGGATACCGCGTGCGGTTGCACTGGAACTGCCCCGCCCCTTCAATAAAAAAGTGGATTTCGAATTCATGGGCTTCGTGGGCATGGTAGCGGCCGTGCCAGGAAAGCCGGTCCCCGCCGGAAAGCCGGTACACAAAAACAGAATCCTCAATCTTCATGCGTATAGTGTAGCTGAATAGTGCAAAAATATCAATTTTAGATATAAAAAATCAGCTTAGACCATACCGTTGCCGAGGAGGCCAGCCTATACTCTATACAGAAAGGGAGAGAGGCACATGAAAACAGTAGCCGGAATCGACATGGGAACCCAGAGCATGAAAGTCATTCTCTACGATCCTGAAGCGAAAAAAGTCGTTGCAAGCGCTCAGGAAAGCCTCGACATGATAGCGCACAACGACGGAACAAGGGAACAGAAAGCCGAATGGTACGACGAAGCACTGACCCGCTGTTTTGCATCGTTTTCGCAAACTGAACGCGACTCGATCCAGGCGATCGGCGTCTCCGGCCACCAGCACGGATTCGTTCCTCTCGACGCAGACGGAAAAGCCGTCTACAACGTAAAACTCTGGAACGACACATCGACCGCAGAAGAATGCCGTCTGATTACCGAAGCAGCCGGCGGCAACGACGCAGTCATCGCCGAAGTGTGCAACCTGATGCTTCCCGGCTTCACCGCCCCGAAGATTCTGTGGCTCAAGCGGCACAAACCGCTTGCATATGCACAGCTCAAGTACATCATGCTCCCTCACGACTACCTGAATTTCCTCCTTACAGGGAATTACATAATGGAATGCGGCGACGCATCCGGAACAGCTCTTTTCAACGGCGCCAGGCGCCAATGGTCTCAACGTATCTGCGGCATCATAGACCCCGATCTTGCCGGTCTCCTTCCCGACATTATCGACTCGAGTCAAGCCGCCGGGAACGTTTCCCGGAATGCAGCCCTCCATTTTGGCATTCCGGGAGGCATACCCGTTTCCTCAGGCGGCGGCGACAACATGATGGGAGCCATCGGGACCGGAACCGTCCGGGACGGCTTCCTGACCATGAGTCTCGGCACATCGGGCACCCTGTACGGCTACTCCGACAGCCCCCTCGCCGACCCCGACAAGGGCCTTTCCGGCTTCAACTCGTCTACCGGCGGCTACCTGCCCCTCCTGTGCACCATGAACTGCACCGTCGCCACCGAGCAGACGCGCGCCCTGTTCGGCCTCGGCGTTAAAGAATTCGACGAATGCGCCTCGAAAGCGCCGATCGGCTCCAGCGGTGTCGTATTCATTCCCTTTTTCAACGGCGAGCGCACCCCCAACCTTCCGAACGGACGGGCAAGCATCATGGGAATGACAGCTGCCAACTGCACCCGCGAAAACATCGCCCGCGCCGCAATGGAGTCGGCCATCTTCGGCATGCGGATCGGCCTTGAAGCCTTCCAGGCGCTCGGCTTCCGCGCACGGGAAATCAGGCTCATCGGCGGCGGCTCAAAGAGCGCCCTGTGGCGCCAGATTGCCGCGAACGTCATGAACCTGCCCATCAAACGGCCGGCAAGCGACGAAGCCGCTGCCATGGGAGCCGCAGTCCAAGCCTTGTGGTGCCTGGGAAACTCCTCCGAAAAACAGACCGACATTGGCGCACTGACCGATGAACACATAAAACTCAGAGACGACGAATGCGTCCTGCCCGACCCGCAATCGGTTACAGCCTACAACCAGGCATACAGCGAATATACCAGGTATCTGGGAGCAGTCGCTCCATTGTACGAATAGACGAAACTTCCGGAACGCCGGACGTTCCGGGTGTCGCACGTTTTGTAACTATAAGGAAGAAGAAAATGAAAAGACAGCTTTCAATGCCGTACTGGTGCGTACGGAGCACCGTCGGCGACCCCTTCGGCGGATCCGTCATGGATTCCATCAGCGCCCTTGAAGCGTGCGACATTCTGTGCGACGCAAAAGTCAAAGGACTGATCGACTATACCTCCACCCACGACGACGACATCGTCACCTGGGATCCCGAGCACCCGATGGACGATCAAGACCCCTCGAGCGACTGCTACAAGACCATCCATGCCCTGAAAGACAGAATGGACAAAGTCGGCCTCAAGATGAAGATGGTTACCTGCAGCCTCCACGGCGACCCCGTCTTCCGCAATGGAGGACTCACCAACCCCGATCCGGAAATTCGTGCGCTCGCTGCCCAGAAAGTCATGCGCACCCTCAGAATCG
>Ga0116148_1000520_pt1 | contig 48090 bp, 42 predicted proteins | sample AD_UKC055_MetaG_FD_89786 | JGI IMG/M metagenome (GOLD analysis project Ga0116148, IMG submission 89786) | Active sludge microbial communities of municipal wastewater-treating anaerobic digesters from USA - AD_UKC055_MetaG | ecosystem: Engineered > Bioreactor > Anaerobic > Digestate | place: USA...
CCTCATCTGTCAGAACTGCTGCTACTTTGAGTAAAAGGTTATCAGGCAGTGATGGTATTTCCGGCCAAGGCTTTATATTCGGACCATATATCAGTTCCTGATTGTAATTTGGTTTATTGTATCCGTTATACACTCTCTTTTCATATATATTCCTGTTGAACTCATATTTTGGAATATGTTTATCATATTCAACATCTGTTCCTGCTGTAATATATCCTTTATTTAAAGCAGTGGCGGCAATACTTCTTGCATCCATTAAAGCTACATAAGCTGCTTGGCCATTTTTAGGTATACTTCCTTCTCTGTTTTCAAAATTTCTTGTAGTGTGCATAACTGACAGAGTATTATTCGCAGGCACATCCCCTGCTCCGAAACACGGACCGCAAAAAGCTGTTTTAATAATTACTCCAGATTCCATAAGTTTATTCATACAACCTAGTTTATTCAGAGCATATGCTACAGGTTGGCTCTGAGGATAAACTGATAGTGAAAATCTTCCACTTCCTGTATCACCCTTTTCCAAGATTGCTGAAGCTTCTATTATATTTTCAAATGTACCTCCTGCACATCCAGCAATTATTCCCTGTCCAGTAAAAAAACTTTTATTTTTTTTATCAGCATATGTTTTTAAAGCATCCAACTTTAGATTGTCCAGTATATCTGAACTGTTATCTAAAAAATCTCTAATAGTATATGCATTAGAAGGATGATATGGCAATGCTATCATGGGTTCAATTTTTGAAAGATCTATGCTTAAAGCACAGTCATATAGAGCTTCATCGGCAGGATGCATCTTTTTATATTCCTCTTTCCTTCCATGAGTTTCATAATACTCTTGTGTTTTTTCATCAGTTGCCCATATTGATGAAAGACATGCAGTCTCTGTAGTCATTACATCAATACCCATACGGTCATCCATTGAAAGGTTCTTTATTCCAGGTCCTGCAAATTCCAATATCATATTAGTCACCAAAGCTTGCTTGAAGACTTTTCCAATCATGTATATAGCTACATCATGAGGTCCTACTCCTTTGTTCATGCAACCGGTCAGATAAACAAGACATATTTTGGGATATTTCAAATTGTATGACTTACCCAGCAATTGTTTTGCGAGTTCGCCTCCGCCCTCACCAATAGCTAAAGTTCCTAATGCTCCATATCTTGTGTGGCTGTCGGAACCGAGAATCATTTTACCGCAACCAGACATCATTTCACGCATATACTGATGAATAACTGCTAAATGAGCAGGAACATAAATGCCTCCATATCTTTTTGCTGCTGATAATCCGAAAAGATGATCATCCTCATTAATTGTACCTCCAACCGCACAAAGAGAATTGTGACAATTGGTCAGGACATACGGAATGGGAAATTTGTTCAAATTACACGCAGAAGCCGTCTGTAAAATTCCTACATATGTGATATCATGGCTTGCCATAGCATCGAATTTAAGCTTTAGCTCATCTTTAGTATCAGATATATTATGCGCTTCAAGTATTGCATGAGTCATTGCGCCTTTTTTAGTTTTTTCCACCTGCTCTGGAGCAAGTTTTGCAGCTTTTATTATTCTATTGTCCTTTAAAACCACTTGTTCATTTATAAACATCGGAAAATCTTCCTTTCGTATGTTATACTTTATTATACTTGAACCAAAAAGTTATGCAAATACAAGATTGGATGAGATAATGAGATACGAACATTTAATTTGGGACTTTGACGGGACACTATTTGATACATACGGGGAAATATCCAAAGTAATTGAGCAGGTATTGGTAAGTAAAGGAATTAATGAGGATTACATTCTGATATCACAAAATCTGCATAAATCCCTGACGCATACCTTACAGCTTCTTTCAGAAAAACATAATCTGGATTATATGAGCCTTGTTGCTAAGTTTATGGAAGCTGAAGAGAAGATGAATGTGCAGAAAGCCCTTCCTTTTGAAGGTGTAGAAAATATCATACAAAAAATTAAAGGATATAATTTTATTGTTACAAATCGAGGAGCTTCAGTTTTCCGTTTTCTTGAATCAAAGGATTATCTTAGATATTTTGAAGAGATACTCTACCGAGATTCAGGTTTCCCATTAAAGCCAAATAGCGCTTCCGTGGATTATCTGGTAGAAAAATATAGCCTTGACAGGAAAAGAATACTTTTTATTGGAGACAGGGATGTAGATATTGAATGTGCTATTAATGCCGGAATAGATTCCTGCTATTATGATTCGCATGATATATTGAATATCGCACCGTGCACTTACTATGTGAAAAAGTATTTTGATCTTGAACAGATTCTAATAACCAGTTAAGACATTACTAACTATCACTATAGCTACAAGAGTTACGAATACAGTAAGAGCTGGTAGAAATGCTGCTATTGTATTACCATCCATTCCAGTTTCTTTTACGATTGTGATTTTTGTTTTTTCCGTATTTTTTCTAAACTTTTTCAACAGAATGATTATTAACGGTAGAAGAAGAATGGATAATGCTCCCCAAACAATAAAAGATAAGCCATATTCGGTCAACCCGTAAGCTTTCAATAACTCTATGCTTTCTTGTTCTGCAGGAGCATTTCTAGAAGCATAAGTAATAGTAATTGCAATAAAATTATTCATAAAATGACCAAGCATAGCGCTCAGAACAGAGCCAGTCCTATACAAAAAGTAACAAAGGAGAATTGATAATGCGAAGGTAGATAAAAGCTTTTCAGGTATCATATGCGCTAAAGAGAAAAAGAGTGAGACAAAGAAAAAACATAGTGTTTTTCCAAGCCTTTCCAATCCAGACATGAATGCAGTCCTGAATGCTATCTCCTCACATATTGCCGGAGTCACAGCCATGACTAATATGCTTTTCAAATAATCATTAAAATTGTCAATTACTAAAATATCTTCAAGCCCAGATGTTGTTGCGAACAAATTTTCCACAACCCACATATTTAAGGTTGCAAGCAGCATGGATACTGGTATGAAGAGCACAATGATAGATATGATTGTTATAAGATTTTTTCCGCTTACGCTTCTGATATGTATATTTTCTTTTACCCTTTTAGTAGCAAGCATAAATATTAATACAGGCATAGCCAGACCAACAACTTCGCATAATACCTGATAAAGATAAATATTGTCCTTGAAAATAAAAATCCCCCCAACCTGAACGCTTAGGAATATTATCATAACTACCGTTATGAGTATAAACGACTGATATGGTTGTAATTTACGATCGCTAAGAGTACCCATTATTCTCCTTTAAGCCAGTCAATCTGCGTCTTTGAAAGCAGGACATCTTTGACACTAATGCTGTCTTCCAGCAAAGATAAGTTTTTCGGTCCAATTATGGCACAAGTCTGCACTGGGTTGTTTATAAGATAAGCTAGTGCGATGCAGGTGGGTGATACACTATATTCATTTGCTAGCATCTTTGCCCTTTTTGCTCTTTCTATATTTATATCTGAGACAAATCTGTTTATTTCACTTTGTTTCAACTGGACATGATTATACTTTGAAAAAAATCCTTTTGCCTGTGAGGTATATGCCATCAAAGGCATTTTATTTGTTTCGTACCATTTGTATTCATAATCATTAATACATACTATAGTTTCATCATCAAATTTGGCAGGTGTAGATTCCGCTAATGAAAAGTAACACTGGGAAATAGATAATGGTACCATTTTTTCCTTTTCGATGAATTCTTGCGCCTTTGCTATTCTGTCGCTTGTCCAGTTGCTTACACCTATAAATCGAGTCTTACCCTGTTTTATAAAATCCTGCAATATAGGTATTATATACTCAATTGGTTTTGATAAATCATCTCTGTGAAGCAGGAAGATATCAACATAATCCGTCTTAAGTGTAGCTAGGCTTGTGTCTATGTCATATTGAAGATCCTCTTTTGTAATCCTATTTATGATGTCTTTTTTTGATTTCAGGTTTTTTGGAAATCCGCCTTTTGTAACTATCACGATATTATTCCTGTTATTCCTGATTTTCATCCATTCACCAAGCATATGTTCTGAGATATCTTTTCCATCAGGAAGCCATTCATTATATGAACGAGCAGTATCAAAAGTTTTAAAATTTTCAAAAAACCTGTCCATCAGGAGAAAATAACTGTCTTTATCGTTGTAGTCAGCAAAACAACCTGTACCGAATGCAAGCTTATCCATACTTAAGTTGTGTATTCCGTTATCCAATATTATTCTAATCATCCGAAATACTCCTTGGCGAGTTCGGTAATCTTAGGAAGGCTTGCCTGTATTGTTTTTTTGGAAATACAGAAGCACATCCTAACATATCCGGGCATTCCGAATCCTCTCCCCGGAACTATAAGAATGTTGTATTTCTTTGCTTTTTCAACAAATTCCATTTCATTCTCTACAGGTGATTTTACAAAAAGATAAAAAGCTCCTTTTGGTTTCTTGATATTAAAACCACACTTTACCATATGATCATACAGCATATCGCGCCTAGATTTATAGTCTTCGATATCAACTTTTGCATTGCATGAATCCTGAATAACCCTTTGCATTATAGCAGGAGCATTAACATAACCTAATGTTCTTGTGTTAAAGATGCATATATTGACCAAAAGTTGAGAATTCGGTATTTTTGGATCTATAGCAATATAACCTATCCTTTCTCCTGGCAAAGCTAAAGATTTACTGTATGAATTTACTATAATAGCTTTATCGAAACATTCAAACACGCATGGAATGCTTATATCGTCATATACTATCTTCACATAAGGCTCATCACTTATTACAAAAATACTAGTGTTATATCTGTCTTCGGCTTCTCTTATTACATCACTTATTCTCATAAGAACTTCCTTGGAGTATACAGCTCCAGAAGGATTGTTTGGTGTGTTTAAGATTATTGCTTTTGTTTTGTCAGTAATAACTTTTTTAAGAGAATCTATGTCCGGCAAAAAATCCTCATTACAATCTGCTTCCTTCAAAACGCCCTGAGCATGCATTACATAAAATCCGTATTCAGCAAAATATGGTTTAAATACAATAACCTCATCCTCAGGATTCAATATAGACTTGAGTGTTACAAACAGTCCCGCTGCTGCACCTGCAGACATTATTATGTGGTTATACGGCACATCATATCCGTAATCATTCTTTATACTGCATGAAACGGCTTTCCTAGTAGCTTCATAACCTGCATTGCTCATGTATTTATGTAATCCTTCTTCATCACTGCATGCAATTTTTTTCAAGGATTCCTTAACTTCGATTGGAGGTTCCATTTCAGGATTTCCAATAGAGAAATCGTAAACATTTTCTTCTCCATATAAAGCTTTTAATCTGTTACCCTCTTCAAACATTGCCCGGATGAATGAGGATTTACTTAAATTTTGTGTTATTTTTTCATTAAACATAATTAATCTCCTATTTGGTTATATTACAGTACAGGCTGTTTTTTTGCAAATCTAACAAAAATTATTGCCTTCTCAATTTCTTTAGTATTTCTGCATCTGCTGTTACATACGCTGAATAATAGTTGAAATAGTTAACATATCCAGGTTTTGCGCCTTTAGGTTTCTTTACATTCTTAACAAATGTATAATCAACTGCGACCTGTCCGGAATTTTTAGCTTCAGAATGTGATGCAGCGATAATAGCAGCTTGAGTTAATGTCTTGTCAGAAACAAAATGTTCTGACTTTACAGTATTTTTTATAATTACATGAGACCCATGCATGTTTTTAACATGCATCCATATATCGAAAGGTTCTGCAAATCCAAATGTCAGTTTATCATTTTCAGTATTATTCCTTCCAGCATATATCAAAAATCCTTCCTCAGATTGGTATTGGATGGGATTGAATGAAACTGTTTCAGGGTCTTTTTTCTTCCAACTCTTTTTGCTCTGTTGTTTTTCTTTTATATATCCTTGCTGTATAAGCTCTTTTTTAATATCTTCCACATCTAAAACAGTTTCACATAAATCCAATGAAGTTAAAACAGACTTCAAATATTCAGCTTCTTTTGTCATATCCTTAATTGCATTTACAGCATAGTCATATGCAGCCATCCCTTTTTTGTACTTTTTATAATAGATTTGAGCATTCTTTAATGCGTCTTTAGAAGGATCAAGCGGTATTTTGATATTTGTGTTGGTGTAATAATCCAGAAGTTCTACAGAATCTGAACGCTGCTTCAACATTGGAATGTTTGCAGTAAGAAGCTCTCCAAATAACTTATACTGTTTGATTTTATTTGTATCTGACAAGCTGTTATTATATATCGCAAGCTTTTTTTTTGCTTTTGCTAAAAAAGCAGATACTGTCTTTTTTACAGAATCAGTTTTAGCAATCATTTCTGCTCTTTTGCTTTTGGAACTCACATATTCAGTAAAGATATCCAGAAACGACTCATATCCCCTTATAGTCATACCTGGTATATTTTTGTACAGCGTCAACTCAAAACAGTAATAGTCTTTCATCACTTTCTTGTCTTTTTCATATACCGCTATGGGATTATATTCCAAATTATGAATATTATCAGAAATCCTATTCAGGTTATACATTATTGCAGACGCTTCTTCTTTATTAATATTTTTTACTGTTTTAACATCTTCGACTTTAGACCTGAAACATATCTCTTTAGCAAAAATCTGGGCTATACCCATGACTGTCTTGAAAACTGCTTCGGATATAGGAAAATCATCATACTTGGTTATATGTTCCCATTTTACTTGCTCGATTGGTAGTTTATCCTGTACAGGGGGAAGCATATACTCCCCCGCAGGCATTATTCTTCTTACTGAGGACATTGATTCATCAATATGCCGTAGAGCATCCATTATCTTATTTGAAGAATTTACCACTATCAGGTTGCAGTTACGCCCTGTAAGTTCCACAATCAGCGTTTTATTTATGCGTTCTTCAAGCTCATCAGTGTGATCAATATCAAAATATATTATTCTTTCATAGCTTTTTGTATACACTTTAGTTATATATCCGTTACATATGTGCTTTCTTAAAAACATACAGAACCCATAAGGTGTTTTTGGGTTGTTTACCTTTTCTTTCACTAAATATATACCAGGGCTGGAAGGCTCAAGGTATAATGATATGTTATATGACATGCTATTTGCATATATGCCTATAATAACCTCATCTTTTTTAGGCATATATATGTTCTGTATCTTTGCGCCTATACATATATGATTAAGCTCATTTGCAAGGCATTTTACTGCTATTCCGTCAAGCGGCATGCAATCCTCCTATACTAATAAAATTTAAATGATTGCCAGTTCTCTTTATATATATTATCATATATCCGTACTTTCAGCCTATTGAAGTAGAAAGAGGATATATTGGAACTATTATCACCAGCAGGAAATATGCAATGTTTAAAAGCCGCCGTTCAAAATGGAGCCGATGCTGTTTATCTTGGAATCAAGACTTTCAGTGCTAGAGCAAATGCTGATAATTTCACATTTGAAGAATTATCAGAAGCTGTCCGTTACTGTCATTTACGTGATGTGTCTGTATATCTGACACTAAACACGCTTATAGATGATGAAAATATGGAAATGGCTCTGAATAATGCAAAAAAAGCACATTCATGCGGTATAGATGGCATAATTGTACAGGATTTAGGTTTAGCAGTACAAATAAGGAAGATGCTGCCTGATATTCGTCTACATGCCTCAACACAGATGAGTATTATTCATCCCAAAGAAGCTCAATTTTTGAAAAATCTTGGTTTTAAAAGAATTATTGCTGCTAGAGAAGCCACTCTTGATCAGATTAAAATGCTTGTCGCTACAGGGATTGAAGTTGAAGTATTCGGTCATGGCTCATTATGTGTGTGTTATTCGGGACAGTGCGAGCTTAGTTATTTTAATGGTGGAAAATCTGGAAATAAAGGCAGCTGCGCACAGCCATGCAGGCTTTCATATTCTCTATTTGCTGATAACCGTACAGTTGCTGCTAAGAATCTTCTTAGTACAAAAGATATCGCTGTAATGGACGATATTGATAAAGTAATCTCAGCAGGTGTCGTTTCCCTTAAGATAGAGGGAAGAATGAAAAGTCCGGAATATGTTGCAATCATAACTAAAACATATAGAAAAGCTATTTCGGGAACCCTTACAGATAAAGACAGGCAGGATGCTATGATGGTATTCAATAGGGAAGGGTTTTCCAAAGGATATATGTTTACGCAACCAGGCAAAGAAATGATGGCATACAACTTTTCCGGTAATACGGGTATAAGGATTGGCACTGTTACTAAAGTAAATAAAGAAAAAGAACTTATCCAAATAGAAAGCAGTAGAAATCTAATAAACGGCGATGGAATCAGTTTTAAAAAAAGCGGTATTGGAATGTATGTTAATATACTGAATAAGAATGGAAACCTGTATGGCTTGATATGCAGAAATGGTGTTCCTGAACCTAATGAACCCGTATATTTGACATACGATAAGGAGCTTATTGAACAGGCACAGAAATCCTATTCAGACGATTTTAATCGTAAAGTACTGATAAGTGGTCATTTCTCATCAAAAACCGGACATAAAGCAAGTTTTACCGTCAAAGATGCAAAGAACAATACATATACGGCTTATTCTGATATAGTATCCCAAAAAGCAAAAAATCCTGATGCGGATGAAGATATTATTAAGAACTTAACTAAGACAGGAAATACCGTGTTTGAATTCGAATCTCTCACTAAAGATACAGACACAGCAACATTTCTTCCATCAAAGTCGGTAAACGCATTAAGAAGAGATGCTCTTGAGGGATTAGCATTATTAAGGCAAACAGTAAATATTTCTTCTGTAACTGATTACTTTCCTAGATATGAAAATATATCAATTTCCATAATGGGTATTGATAGAAAACCAGGTATATCACTTTTCTTCTTTGAAAATAGACCGGATTTTGATATAAGGGACATAGATGCTGATAGGATATATATGCCATATAACATGTATCAGAAATATTACTATGACAACAGAGTTTTCTCATACATACCTATAGGGGTTTCGCTTGATGATGCAGAAATTAATCAGAAAAGAATTATATCCTCCTCTATAGGTATACTGGCTATCCCAGGAGAAAAAGTGTTGGATTCCGGAATCAACTGTCTAAACACATATACTGCGGATTTTTTGTCTGGATATGAAAATGTTAAAGCAATACACCTTTCACATGAATTACCCATTGACAGTATAAAAAGGTTTGCTGGCTTAAATAAAAATATAAGTTATGAATATCTTATATATGGAAGAGTTGCAGTCATGAAAACGAAATACTGTATTAAAAGCATATTCAGCAAATCTGGCACTTCTGAGGAAGAAATGTATTTAAATGACAGACAGAAGAAGCGTATAGACATTGTAACATATCCTGGATGCAGCACAACTTATCTTTTAGGTGCTTTTACTATAAATAACCTTGCGAACAAAGAACTAATAAGGAAATCTGGTGCTGACACTTTACGTATTAATATTTATAAAGAGTCAAAGGAAGAAATAAAAGATATAATTCAAAGAGCAAAATAATCAGTTCTCTATCAGCTGCTGTATAGCTTTTTTAACATCCTTTGCTTTGAATATTGCAGAACCGGCAACAAGGACATTCGCACCTGCTGCCTTAATCTCATGACAATTCTCAACTGTCACACCACCATCTACCTGAATATCTGTATTTAATCCCATAGTATCTATCATTTTTTTAAGCGACTTTATTTTTTCAGTACTGTACTGTATATATGACTGCCCCCCGAATCCAGGATTCACGCTCATAATAAGAACCATATCAAGCATTGGAAGAATATATTCTAAAACATTTATATTAGTTGATGGATTCAAAGCTACAGCGGCTTTTTTCCCCAAATCTTTTATATATCTTATAGTTCTATCCAGATGAATACATGCTTCCTGCTGGACGCAAATAATATCTGCGCCTGCTTTTGCAAAGTCATCAATATACTTATCAGGATCTGTTATCATCAGATGAACATCCAAGGGTAATTTTGTAATCTTTCTTAAAGCATCAACAACAGGAATACCGATTGATATATTTGGTACGAAGTGTCCGTCCATGACATCAACGTGCACATAATGAGCTCCACCTTTTTCAATCTTCCTTACTTCCTCTTCTAATCTTGCAAAGTTACATGCTAGTAATGATGGTGAAATTTTTATCATTAATATCCCCTCCTGATCTTTAAAGCTTCTTTAGACATATTATATATTATTTTATACCTATTGTGACGTTCAATTGGTATTTCTCCTTTTTCTACTGCATTAATTACTGCGCAATTTTTTTCATTTATGTGTTTGCAGTCATTGAACCTGCACATTTTTCTGTATGGATTAAAATCAGTATACATGCTCATAATTGCATCCGGTTGCAACAAGCCAGGATCAAATTTAGAAAATCCAGGAGTGTCAGCAATGTAGCCGCCATCAAAAGAAAGCAGCTCACAATGTCTTGTCGTGTTTTTTCCTCTTTCAATCCTGTCAGACAATGTACCTGTTTGCATAATTCTTGTATTTGTAAGCGAATTAATCAGTGTGGATTTGCCTGCTCCTGATTGACCAGCAAAAACAGAAATCTTTCCAGTAAGCAAGCTTTTCAAATCACCAAGCCCGTTATTATGTTTTGCATCTGTTGTAACTATCCTGCATCCGCTTTTTGAGTATTGGTAAAGTATATTCCTAATCTCTTCTTTTGATGCTAAATCCGATTTGTTTATACATAACACAGGTTCGATATCATTGGAATAGCATGCTAGCACAAGAAGATCGACCAAAAGCTCATCCCATACTGGCGAATTCACTGAAAAGACTATTACAACGGTATCAATATTGGCAACTGGAGGCCTTATAAGCAGGTTTTTTCGTTCTTCTATACTGTAAATATATCCTTCCTTGCAGGATGAATCGGTTATTTCAAATATAACTCTATCTCCACATAGAGGTTTAAACCCTTCTTTCCTGAATAAGCCTCTAGGTTTGCAGATATATTCATCATTATCTGTTCTTACAGTATACCGGTTGCTTAATGACTTAATAACAAGACCTTTTTCCATTTATGGAGCTGGGCTTTCATCTGGAGCTGGATTTGCTTGATAATAATCAAAATATTTATAAATTATCGGTTCCTTGTACAGTACTGATCCTATAAACACTGTTAATTTTGTTTCACCTTTTGCAGGTATACGTACACCCCTTTGGTACGGAAGATTCGCTATCGATGCGACATTTACAGATGTCTGTGAAGACCCTTCCTGATCTGAATATTCAAATTTAAATCTCAAAGTTATTGGGAATTCCATATTCGTCAGTTCTGCTATTGTAGGATCAAAAGTAAACTGTACTGTAATATCTTCATATACAATATCTCCATAATCTACAGATAGTTTTATATCAATGGTACTATTTTCATATGTTTCGGTATTTGCCTCTGGATACTGATAAGTAACTAAAGATGTTTTACCAGGTATTGTTTCTTCCGACATTACATTCATGACAAGTTTATATTCTAATAGTTTCTCCGCAGCCTGCTCTTTTGTCAGTCCGAAAAGATCAGGAACTAGGGTTTTTTCGTATTGTGAACCAAGTGAGACATATATTTTTACAGTATCACCATATTTGACTTTAACAGTTTCTGAAGGGGATAAAGCAAATACTATACCTGCAGTTACATCCTGATTGTATTCTTCAATCTTTTCTGGTATAAGTCCTGCACTGATAATAGTATTTTCCGCTACGCGGTAGTCATCGCCTACACATTTTGGAATTTCAACATAATTGCTCCCTACGCTTACTGTAAATGTAATTGTATTTGTTGCACCTTCCTTGAAAATCCTACCCTGTTCTACATCCTGATCCATTATTATTCCTGGAGGTGTTTCATCAGAGTAAGCTTCCTTCATTAATACTATAATATCAAAATCCTCTTCAAGCTTTTTCTTGATAGTCTCATAATCATATGTAACATAATTAAGGACTTCGTATTCTTTCGCTTCAGGTACAACGACTTTTGCCAGTTCATCTATAGCAAAAACCACAAAAAAAGCTGATAAAGATAAAACACAAATTAGAGCTATAAGAGTCGTGAAAAAATATTTTTTCTCTTTCTTTTTTCTACCTTTTGCATATATTAGAGGTACATTATATTCCTCATCAAAATTTATAAGTTTTGGTTGCGAGAGATTGCTTGTGTTATGTTTCGCTCTATATATCTTGCCCGTATTTCCCCTTACTATCTGCTTATCATCTTCAAGATATAAATCATCTTCAGAAACTGAAGGTATTGCCATGGTGTCATTTGAAGGAAGGACTTCCCCGTTTATAAAATCTAAAGTCAAATCACCTTTTACATCAGCTATATTATCCAGATTTTTTAAATCTATCATCACATCCGCTGCAGTTTCATATCTGTCAGACGTTTTTTTCTGAATAGCTTTAAGAATAATTCTGTTTAATTCTTCGGGAATATCCTCCCTGATCTCTATTGGAGGTATGGGATTATCTTGTAGATGCTTCATAACTATAGCAATTGGTGTATCAGCATCAAAAGGAACTTTACCAGTAACCATTTCATACATAACTATTCCTGTTGAGTAAAGATCTGTGCTATTGCTTAAAAATCCGCCTTTAGCCTGTTCAGGAGAGATATAGTGGACAGATCCAAATGCTTTATTATCTGTAGTAAGTGTTTGAGCATTAATAGCTTTGGCTATACCGAAATCTGTCACTTTGATTCTTCCATTCTTTGAAATCAGTATGTTCTGAGGTTTTATATCCCTATGAATAATACCATTATTATGCGCATGCTCTAGTGCTGCAAATATCTGCAAAGCAATATCTACTACTTCTTTAATATCCAGAGGGCCTACAGATTCCATATAACTGGATAAAGTTGTGCCTTCGACACATTCCATAACAATATAGTTCATGCTGTTGTCATATCCTACATCGTATACATTCACTATATTCTCGTGGGAAAGTTTTGCTACTGATAATGCTTCATCTTTAAAACGTTTTATAAAATCTTTATCCTGAGCATATTCATCTTTAAGCGTTTTAACTGCAACTATACGGTTAAGCGCTTTATCTTTTGCTTTGTATACATAAGCCATACCGCCTATGCCCATCCTGCTAAGAAGTTCGTATCTGTTATTAAGTATAACAGGATCCATTTTTATTCCTCCAACTTCCTGTCCGCTTTGATAAGAATTATCGTAATATTGTCGGTTCCGCCTGCCTCGTTAGCTTTTTTGACAAGTTCCCTGACTTTTTCTTCCAACTCGGTTTCCTGATTAATTATATTCAATATATTAGCCTCGTCAAGCATATTGGTAAGACCATCGGTACAAAGCATTATATACCCACAAAAATCCAGCGTTATTTCAAATATATCTGGTTCAGGTATATCAGCAATACCAAGTGCTTTTGTAATAACATTCTTGTTTGGATGGTTCTGGTATTCATCAATAGTTATATCACCCTTATCCAGAAGCTGCTGTACATAGGAATGATCTTTCGTTATCATTTTCATTTCATTATTACATATTGAATATATCCTAGAATCACCGATATGTATAACATACAGTTTGTCATCCTTTATATATATAGCATCCAGTGTCGTTCCCATTCCTGAAAATACATTATATTTCTTGCTGAACTCTAGAATATCCTTATTTGCTGTTTTGCATATGTTTAAAAGATAATCCTTGATGTTGCTGCAATTCTTGAAACGTCTATCGCGTATTTTTTTCTCAAAACAGTCTACAGCTGCTTTACTGGCTATCTCTCCAAAAAGATGTCCTCCCATCCCGTCCGCAACAGCTGCTGCAAATTCATTATGTTCCTCAAAGGGTATAATTATATGATAATCTTCATTATTTTCCCTTACCTGTCCAATATCGGTATATGAGGTGTAATTAAATATCATGCTGTCTCCTTAACTGCCCGCAAGCGGCTTCAATGTCTCTGCCAAGTTCCCTTCTGATAGTGACGGGTATGCCGTTTTCTTTAAGTATAGCACAAAAACCTGATAAATTTCTGCTGTTTTGGTGTGGTTTCATGTTCTCGATAGGATTGATGGGTATAACATTTACATAACACATGACATTCTTCAATAGAAAGCTTAATCGTTTTGCATGATCAAAAGAATCATTCTGGCCAGGTATAAGTGCATATTCAAAGGAAACTCTTCTGTTAGTTTTTTCGAAATAGTACTCACAAGCTTTAATTAAAGAAGCAATATTATATTTTCTGTTTATAGGCATTATAGCAGATCTTTTCTCGTCAGTTACTTCATGTAGCGATACTGACAGGTTAACCTGAAGGCATAAATCTGCAAATTCATATATTTTAGGTACAATTCCGCATGTTGAAATGGTTATTCGCCTTCCTCCCATGTTGAAACCTTCTTTCATATTTACTACATTGAGAAAATTGATAAGATTATCATAGTTGTCAAAAGGCTCGCCTATCCCCATTACTACTGCCCTTGATATGACTTTGCCGCTGTCAAGACTTGCTTTAAGTATTTGTGCGGTAATTTCATATCCGTACAGATTACGGCTAAAAGGTACTGCAGATGAAGCACAGAATACACATCCCATTTTGCATCCTGACTGGCTGGAAACACATATTGATGTGCCATAATCATAATCCATCAGAACACTTTCTATCGTAGCATTATCTGGATATCGGAATAGATACTTAACTGTTCCATCTGCTGAAACAAGCTTTCTTTCTATTTGAGGCAATATAAGTGAAAAGTTTTCTTTTAGCAGTTCTATATCATCTTTACTGATGTTTGTCATTAACGAATAATCAAAAACTTTCTTGTTGTATACCCAATCTAAAACCTGTAAAGCTCTATACCTTTTTAAACCATGTTTTTCAAAAAGGTCTTTTAGTTCATTATGGGTATATGAAAGTATATGCATTGTGGGATTACTCATTACGCAGATTATATATTCTACTCCTAAAAAAATCAACGGGCTTGTAAAATCGTGCTATTTTTTAATTATTCTGGCAGCATAAAAGCCTTTATCAGTAAAATCCTCGTTTAAAATATAGTCATTATTTCTTTCTAAAAATTCTTCTACTATATTTTGATTCTCCATTCTGTTTACTGTACATGTTCCATAAACCAGTATACCGCCTTTTTTAACATATCTGCTGCAAATACTTATTAATGCTTGCTGTGTTCTAATAAGGGATTCTGCAGATTCGAATTTTAACTTAATTTCAGGACGTTTGCCTGCTACACCAATACCTGAACATGGAGCATCAATCAATACCCTGTCAAATTCTCCATCAAAATCTGAATCATATACCGTCATATCTTTTATTAAACATTCAACATTACTAAACCTGCACCGATTGATATTCTCTTTCATCTTTGACACTCTGCTCTTTACAATATCACATGCAATAATCTTTCCAGTATTTGCCATTGCATTTGCTATATATATAGTTTTCCCTCCGGGAGAAGCGCATGTGTCAAGCACTTTCATATTTTCTTTTACATTAAGCATTTTTGCTATTGCCGCTGCTTTCTCATCCTGAACGATTATAGCTCCTTTATTATACTCTATCGAGGAAGAAGGACTTTTACTAGATGCAATCCTTGCACTTGTATCATCAGTTAAGCTGACATCATACCCTTGGTCTGTTAAATTATCTATGACAGTTTTCCTGTCATGAAAATGAGTATTTATGGTAACATAAGTGTCTTGAGGTTCATTGAAGCTTTTTAGCATTGCCACGCATTGTTGTTCATTTAAAACCGTCCTCATAGCATTGTATGTCTGTATGGTGCAGGAGTATCTTATATGTGGAGGAATTGTTTTATCTTCTTCTTTTTCTTTGTGTTTTCTTATGAAATTACGTAGAACAGCATTGATAAATCCTGCAGAATTACTGCTTACTGCTTTTTTTGCTATATTACAGGATTCATCTACAAGAGCATACGAAGGTATCTTATCCATGAACAAAAACTGGTAAATCCCCATCTTAAGAATTGTAAGAAGCATTGGTTTTGTATTGGATATATCTTTTATATATGGGGTCAAAAGATATTCCAGATATATGCTGTTTCTTAAAGTACCCATCACGATATTCATGCATAAACGTCTGTCTTCATTGGAAAGTCTGGCATTATTCATATAGCTTTCCAGTATCATATTTGAATATTTATCCTTATATAGGACATCGTGAATTATTTTAAATGCTGTATATCTGGTTTCCATCAGCAGTTACCCAATACATATCCACAGGACATGTTATGTCCGCATTGGCATATTGGCATTCTTTTTTTATCTTCAAATTGCAACTCGTTTATATAAAGTATACCTTTTCCACATTTTATAGACATTTTATCTTTATCAATAGAGATTATCGTTCCATTAGCAACATTTTTTTCATAATCAACATCTGAGTAATCAGCTTTTATAACCTTCATTATCTTTCCGCAGTAAGTTGTATATGTCCCAGGCCAAGGATTAAATGCTCTTATAATATTATAAAGTTTATATGCATCCATATTAAAATCCAGCTTGCCCTCTTCTTTTTTAATAATAGGTGCATATGTAACCATAGTTTCATCCTGTTTTATAGGTGTAATCTTATTCTGTTCATATAGTTTTAATGTATCAATAAGAAGCTTTGCACCCATTACAGAAAGCCTATCATGCAATGAGCATATGTCATCTTCCCTAGAAATTTCAGTTTCCTTTTTTAACAGTATATCTCCTGTATCCATTCCTTCATCTGTAAGCATCGTAGTCACACCGGTAATGGTCTTTCCATCTATAATAGCTCTTTGCATCGGTGATGCGCCCCTGTATTCAGGAAGTAGAGAGGCATGCACGTTTATGGTCCCATACTTTGGTATATCCAGCACTCTTTTTGGTAGTATTTGGCCAAATGCGCAGGTCACTGCAAGATCACAGCCAATATCCGCTATCTTTTCAATCCATTCATTTTTACGTATCTTTTCCGGTTGCAGTACTAAAATACCCTGTTCAATAGCTTTTTTCTTGATATTTGAGAATTCGACTTTGTTATGTCTGCCTTTCGGCCTGTCCGGTTGGGTAATTACAGCATTGATGGTATATCCTGCCTTTATAAGTTCAACAAGAGATGGCAGAGCGAAATCAGGAGTACCCATAAAAATTATGTTACTTATCTTCTTCACTTTTGCTTTCATTTTCCTCTATATCTGCAGGGTTTACTTCCTCAATAACTATATCACGGAATAAAATACCATCCATGTGGTCCAGCTCGTGACAGAAGCAATGAGCGGCATATCCTTCGACTTCAGCTTGCTGCTCTTTTCCAAATCTGTCCTTATACTTTACCTTAATCTTTAATGGCCTTTTAACTGTACCATAAAATTCAGGTAAGCTTAAGCATCCTTCGATATCTATATCCTCGCCTTCCCTTTCAACCACTTCTGGATTAACTAGCTCATATTTCTGCCCGTCAATTTCTATAACTGCCACACGCCTAAGCACTCCTACTTGGACTGCGGCTAACCCAAGTCCTGGTGCTGCTAACATGGTTTCATACATATCATCAAATAAAGTATGCAGCTTGTCATCAAAAGATGTGACTTCTCTTGACTTTTTCCTTAGTATTTCATCGCCTTCGGTACGTATTTTTCTTATTGCCATTTCTTACTCCATAATTTTCTATATCAATTTTATACTATCAGCAGTTAATAGGCAAACAAAAAAAGGGATACCCCTGAGGATATCCCATTTAGTCTTGTTTTTTTACTATTCTGCAAAAATCGTTTTTTCTGATTCTTTGTCGAATATATGAATTCTGACTGTATCTATAGCAATCTTAACAGTTGAACCTGGTCTTGCTTTTGTTGAAGGGCTTACTCTTGCAATAATATTGCTCTTTGCAAATGTGAAGTATAGAAGAGCTTCAGGTCCCATCATTTCAACAACATCAATCTTTACTTCAATTGTCGTATCTTGCATCTGATCAAGATATACCTGCTCGTCACGGAAATGTTCTGGCCTGATTCCAAGTATAACTGCTTTCCCATTATATCCTTTTCCAAGTATGCTCTTTGCTCTCTTCTCTGAGAACTTAATCTTTGTTCCAGAAATATCTATCCAAACATCGTTACCTTTTTCTTCTATAACAGCATGTAAAAAGTTCATCTGCGGTGTTCCGATAAATCCTGCAACATACATATTTGAAGGATTATCATACATTATCTGGGGAGGATCAACCTGCTGTATAAATCCTGCTCTCATAACAACAATTCTAGTACCCATGGTCATAGCTTCAACCTGGTCATGTGTAACATATATGAATGTAGTCTTAAGTTTCTGATGAAGCTTTGTCAGCTCAACACGCATCTGTGCCCTTAATTTAGCATCAAGGTTTGAAAGAGGTTCGTCCATAAGGAATACCTTTGGTTCACGAACAATAGCACGACCTAATGCGACCCTCTGTCTCTGTCCTCCGGAAAGAGCTTTTGGTTTTCTGTCAAGTAAGTGTTCGATTTCCAATATCTTTGCTGCTGAATGCACTCTTTGTCTGATTTCTGCTTTTGGCATCTTTCTTAATTTTAAACCGAATGCCATATTATCAAAAATAGTCATATGAGGATACAAAGCATAGTTTTGGAAAACCATTGCTATATCTCTGTCTTTAGGATGTACTTCGTTTATAATTCTATCTGCGATATAAATCTCACCTGCTGTGATATCTTCAAGTCCTGCTATCATTCTCAGTGTTGTTGTTTTTCCACATCCTGAAGGTCCAAGCAGTACCAAGAACTCCCTATCTTCAATAACGAGATTGAAGTCTGAAACAGCTGTTATCCCGCCACGGTTAGGTTCATACTTTTTATATACGTTTCTCAATGTAACTTTTGCCATATCTGATTCCTCCTATACATTTCTTTTTCTATTCTATCACTTTATTAGGAAGAATATAAGATGGTATGTCTACAAAAAAAACCTTGCTTTTTTGTTCATTTTGCATAAAAACCTGCTACTTGTGAAGTATAGGCGATAACCTTTTGTATAAAAGGAATGTAAGCAGGCTGCTTAGTACTCCTTTAATGATGTTAAAGGGTACATTTGCTAATAATATCAAATCCCATAATGTATTTATTTTGGGATTTACTTTCGTTCCCATCGCTATAATAGTTTCGATAGGTAGACCATAGGCTTTCGCGTAAAACGGAATTAACATATAATAATTTAATATCGCTCCGACTACCGTCATACAGATAATTCCGACAAGCATTCCTATAAGAGCATTTTTTATGTTTTTGTTTTTCTTATATATAATTCCTGCTGGAACTGCCAAGCAGCATCCTACTATGAAATTTGCAAGTTCTCCTACCCCTGCAGTAGTTGTTCCGGTTATAACTAAATTAATCAGTATCTTAATTGCTTCGATAATAATTCCAGCTACAGGTCCCATTGCGAATGCCCCTAAAAGAACCGATACTTCGCTTAAATCAATTTCATAGAAACTTGGAGCAAATGGTAATGGAATTTCTAACAACATAAGAAGCCCTGCTACTGCGCCTAGAATACCCATTTTTGCCATATTCTTTGTTGTCATCAGTTTTGTCTCACATCGTGTCATTTACAACTCCTTAAATTGTCGTTCATGCAAAAGTATAACACAAAGATTAGAATAAATGTATAATATAAATATAAAAGCAGAGCAAGGAGATTATAAAATGAAATTAGGTGTTTTTACTGTCGTATTGGGTTCTATGAATCTGGAAGAAGCTATACTTTACCTAAAGAATCTGGGTGTAAGTGCAATTGAACTAGGTGCAGGAGGATATCCGGGAACCGCGCATATTGATGCTAAGAAACTATATGATAAACCAGAAGAAATAAGAAAAATCAAAAAACTGGTTGAAAAATATGATATGGAAATAAGTGCATTAAGCTGTCATGGAAATGCAGTCCATCCTGATAAAAAAATAGCTGAAGCTTTTCAGCAGGACTTTGAAAAAACTGTCCTTCTTGCAGAAAAACTTGAAGTGAATACCGTAGTAACTTTTTCAGGCTGCCCAGGAGATTATAATAATGCCAAATATCCTAACTGGGTAACATGTCCATGGCCGGATGACTTTTTAAAAATACTAGACTATCAATGGAATGATGTACTAATTCCATACTGGTCCGAACAGGTTGAATTTGCAAAAATGCATAATGTTAACCAGATTGCGCTGGAAATGCATCCTGGATTCTGTGTATATAATCCTGAAACATGTCTTAAATTAAGAAATGCTGTAGGACCTGTAATAGGTGCGAACTTTGATCCTTCACATCTTTTCTGGCAGGGTATTGATATAATTAAAGCTATAAGAGCATTGAAAGGAGCTATATACCATTTTCATGCAAAAGATACAAAAATATATTATCCTAATTCAGAAGTTAATGGAGTACTGGATACAAAACCATACGGGAATGAATCTGAAAGATCATGGCTCTTCCGCGCAGTCGGTACTGGACACGACAGGCAAATTTGGAATGACATATTCGCTGAACTGCGAATAGCAGGATATGACCATGTAATATCGATTGAACATGAAGATAGTCTTATGAGCGGGCAAGAGGGTCTAAAAAAAGCAATATCATTTTTGAAGGAAACCATGATTTTCGAACCTAAGGGCACAATGTACTGGGCATAAGAAGATCAGAAACATAACATAAGATAGATACCAATCAAAAAGCTGATGTAAATCAGCTTTATTTATCTTTTACTATATTTTGTTCCAAAAGCAATGTTTTTCTATTTAAACTTCATTAAGATACTTTTGACCCAGTAGGCATATTTTTATCTAAAGTAAGTAGAGATAAAGTTTTTTTATCTGAAGCTGCAAGCAGCATACCTTCACTTGTCTCTCCTCTGAGTACTGCAGGTTTTAGGTTTGTTACAACAATTACAGTCTTGCCTATAAGCTCTTCACATGTGTAATACTCAGCTATTCCCGATATAATTTGTCTTGTCTTGTTTTCAATATCAACTTGAAGTTTTAAAAGTTTTTTAGCTCCTTTAACAGGTTCAGCAGCAATTATTTTAGCTGTCTTAAGCTCGATTTTAGCAAAATCTTCAATACCGATATATACTATATTGTCAGCTTCTTGCTTTTCTCTGATTTCTTTTTCAATTTCTTCAAGCTTCTTTTCAGTATCTATCCTGCTAAATAGTATTTCAGGCTTTCCAAGTTCTATTTCATCTTCAAGCTTTCCGAAGACTCCTGTAGAACTGTAACTATTCTTTTTTGTGTTTAATTGGGCTGTTATCTTTTCTGAAGTAGAAGGAATGAAAGGATACAAAAGGATAGATATGACTCTGATTCCTTCTAGCAGGTTATACATAACTTTTTTAAGCCTTTCATGATCTTCAGGATTTTTGAATAATGTCCAAGGCAATGTCTCGTCAATATATTTATTACAACGTTTCGCCAAACTCATTACTTCATAAATAGCATCGCTAACTTTATATTGCATCATAAGATCTGCAACTTTTTTAGGCGTAATTTCAATCAGTTCTATAAGTTCCTTGTCGGCATCATTCTGTGGTAACAGTGATGCTGGTTTTCTAACTATTCCGTCAAAGTATTTATGTTGCATAGTAATTGTCCTGTTAACAAGATTCCCAAGGATATTAGCTAAATCTGAATTAATTTTTTCAATAATCTGTCTGTGGGATATTATTCCGTCGTTTGCATAATTCATTTCGCTTAAAACATAATATCTGACTTCATCCACACCAAAAAGTCTTGATAAATCATCAGCATAAAGAATATTGCCTTTTGATTTGCTCATCTTGCTTCCATCTCCAAATAATAACCAAGGATGTCCGAGAACTTTTTTTGGTAGAGGGATATCAAGTGCCATAAGCATAATCGGCCAGTATATGGTATGGAATCTTACAATATCTTTTCCTATAACATGCACATCACATGGCCAGTATTTTTTATATAATTCACTGCTATTTCCATCAGCATCATATCCTATCCCTGTTATGTAATTTGATAAAGCATCTATCCAGACATACACTATATGCTTAGGATCGAACGGAACTTTTACTCCCCATGCAAATGATGTACGGGAGACGCACAAATCCTGCAGTCCGGGCTTTAAAAAATTATTAATCATTTCATTTTTTCTTGATTCAGGCTGTATAAAATCAGGATTCTTTTCGATATATTCCATAAGTCTGTCCTGATACTTAGAAAGCTTAAAGAAATATGCTTCCTCTTTTGCTCTTTTCACTTCTCTTTTGCAATCCGGGCACTTACCTTCTTCAAGTTGCGATTCTGTCCAAAAAGATTCGCAAGGAGTACAGTACCAGCCTTCATATTCACTTTTATAAATATCACCTTTATCGTACAGTCTTTTGAATATCTTTTGGATTTGCAGTTGATGATCTTCATCGGTAGTCCGTATGAATTTATCGTAACTAGTATTCATAAGATCCCATATCCTCTTTATTTCTTTAGCGGCAGCATCTACAAACTGCTTTGGAGTAAGATTATTTTCCTTTGCTTTATCCTCAATCTTCTGCCCATGCTCATCTGTACCAGTCATAAAGAAAACATCATATCCCTGCATTCGCATAAACCTTGCAATGCTGTCCGCAAGAATAATTTCATAGGTGTTGCCTATGTGCGGTTTGCCAGATGCATATGCTATTGCAGTCGTGATATAGAATTTTTTCTTATTCATACTAACTCCTTCAAACAAATTTTAATCAGTATATATCAATACCTGATATTAGTAAATATATTTACCTTTTTATATTTTTCCTATCTGCTTTCAATCTTTCTATTACAGCCCGTGCAGATAAAGCTCCATCCGAAACTGCTGTGGCTACCTGCATATATGAATTTATACAATCTCCTGCAGCATAAATCCTGTCTATGTTTGTCATCTTGTTTTCATCTACAAGTATCTTACCTTTTTCTGTCGCAATACCGGATTTGATACAGAAAGATGAAGCATCTGCAGTACCATAAGCTATGAATATGCCATCAAACTCTTCTTTTGAACCGTCTTTAAATTCTATACCTTTTACATGCTCTTCGCCATATATCACATTTATCTGTTTATCTATTACAGTGACATCATTATAATCTGAAGCATTAAATTCCAGCGCTTTTCCGTTTGTCAAAAGGTATGCTTGTTTTGTAAACATCAGAAGATCATTTAGTTCATGTTCAGCAAATCTCGTATATCCGACTATTGCAACTTTTTTATTGCGGAAAAAGAAACCATCACAAGTCACACAATAACTTATGCCTTTACCTTCATAATCTTTTAGCCCTGGCACATTAAGGCTTTTTCTTGTCATTCCTGCGGCTATAATTACATAAGAAGCCGTATACTCCTCTTTCAACCCCTTTACAATAATATTCTTATCTTCCGAAGATAAGAACATAACCACCTCATCTTCAACAAATTCCACATTAAATCTTTTGGCCTGTTGAACTCCTTCTTCTAAAAGTCTTGCAGCTTCGACAGGTTGGGCATATCCATAATAATTCTCTATGTAATCAGTTTTTTCAAGTGATCCGCCATCTTTAAACAGTATCAATGTCTTAAATCCAGCTCTCCCAAGATAGATTCCTGCTTGTGCGCCTGCAGGACCTTTTCCTACGATAATGACATCATACATAACATATGCCTCCTTTAATTAATCTATTTAATTATTTCAGTTGTTAACTCTGTAAGGCTCTATAAGTTTATCAAAATTATAGAATGGAAAAACAGCAAAAAAACTGAAATACACAGTGTAAAGGATAAATCCTATCAAGAATTCCAACACTTTATTTTCTATCTGGAACATTATAAACAGGACACCTGCAAGGAAAAGCAAAAGCAATGTAACCTTACCAAAAGTCCTCCAATACCTTGCATTAACCGCAGCATTTGCTTTCTCTATCGGATACTTTGAAAAATGAAATATTGAAGGGAATTTAAACATAAAATTCATGTAAATCAATATAAAGATTGCTATGATTATAAATATTAAAACAGCTAGCAGTATATATACCACAGTGGTGTCATGACCAGCCTCTGTAACAGAATTTCTTAATATAAAAAAAGGAGTGAAGGCAAGAGGAATAAAACCTATAAACAGCAGAAGCGATAAATATAACTGAAAAAACACTAGTGTGCATCTGAAAAATCCTTTCTTTAAACCATTAAGAAAATGTGAAAAATCTGTTTTTATTCTTTTAACAGTAAGGTGGATTATATTCATATAACCACTGAATAGCAAGCTAGATAATAAAGCAAGAACTACAGCTGTTATAAGTATTCCCAGTAATATATATGGTATATTGGTATAATTATATACAGTTTTTGAAAACATAATCACTGTATCTCCAATTTCATCAGAGATAAATGATGTATAGTATTTCGCAAGCATTTTCAACGGATTGAAAACCATTATTATGCAGTACACTAATGACATGATTGCCACATAAATCGGTATTAAAGGTTTTTTTATAAAATATACTAATGAATTACTGAAAAAATTCATATTTCCTCCACTAAAACATTGTGATTATATCATAGGGGTATGCCCTTTGCAAGAAATGTCAGTCATGACTGATTCCATATTTTGCGGTCTGCTCTAAAGCAATTGCCGGTATTCAGTCGGAGATATACCGAAATGTTTTTTAAACAGTTTAGTAAAATGAGCTACATCCTTGTAACCAAGCTTGTCAGATATTTCATATACCTTTGCATTAGTAGTTTTCAAGAGTTTTTTTGCTTCATTCATTTTGAACCTTATGACATGCTCAGTGAATGATTCATCAGTAACCTGTTTGAAAATCTTGCTTAGATAGTTTGGATGTATCTGTAACCTTTCAGCAATTGTTACAAGTGAGACATCCTCATAAACACCTTCCTTTATATACCTTAATCCTTTGTTTACTAAAAAGTTGTTCTGCTTACTGTCTGATTCTTCTATAGCCTGAGTTATCTCCTTGATTATACCTAATATAAAACTCTTCATATCATCAATAGATATAAGCTCATTAATTGAATTATATAAATCATTTTCTTTGTTATAGAAACGGTGATTGGATATTTCCAGTGAATACATAACCCTGATGATGAAAACAGATAGAAGAAAAGCTATCCTTTCTTTTTGATTAACATCATTTGCGACAATTTGTTTGGATGCTTGCATTATCTGGTCAATAATACTTTTTACTTCGGTTTGATTCATATTCCTTAAAGCGAATATGATATCTTCCTCGCTATTTTTTAGAATATTATCAAAATCATCAACAACCATTTTTTCCTTTGATGTGTTTATCTTCTGCTCTGCATCAACCACAATATTCTTTCCTAATATTACTCTGTAAAGCATTGCGTCCACAGCGCTTATATATGAAAGCGTCACCTTTTCTATACTACCGCAAGTGTTGCCTATTCCAGCTGACAGAGAAAATCCCATATTCTTATTAACCCAGCTTTTAACATTGTTCAGTTTATTGGCAAGAATACTCCTTTGTATCAGCTGGTTGGAACATATTAAGATTCCTATACGGCTGTCAAGGTTAAATGTGTAACATTTATAGATATCAACCAGATTTTCCTCGATTGTGCTCATGATTGCAGCTTTATAGAATGAGAAATCATACATATTCAATTTTTTCTGAGAAGCGGCAAGTTCAAACTCAGCAACACATACTATGAAGTTAGTAAAATTGATATCTATTTCAGTTGTCGCTGCCCTTTCAATAATATCAGATTTCTGCCTTATTCTTCCTTCCATCAACAAACGAAAGAAGTTATCCTTCAAAACCATAATGTTTTCTCTAAGCTTACGTCTTATGTTGTCATTAAGCTTTACTTCCTTAAGGCGTGCATCAATCTCCTGTTTTGCATCTAGGACTTTCTGAATAAGTGTTTCTGCAACAAGCGGTTTGGTAAGATAACAAAATGCATTGTTTGTAACTGCTCTTTGGGCATATTCAAAATCCCTGTATCCGCTTATAAGTATTACCTTAATATTTGGATATGTCCTGTTAATTATTTCCAGCAAATCCAGACCGCTCATTTCTGGCATAGATATATCCGATATGACTATATTAGGCATGTATGTTTCTATTAAATCCAAGGCTTCTGATACTCCTGAAGCAACACCGCAAATATTAATATCATGCTGATGCCATGGAATTGAAGTCGCGATACCCTCTCTTATAGACTTTTCATCATCGACAATAATTATATCAATCATCTTTTTCACGCTCCCTGTATGGTACACGAAGAATAACTGTTGTACCCTCCTTGTAACGGCTTGTAATAGTCAACCCATACTGCATTCCATAATAAAGCCTTATCCTCTTTTGTACATTCCTTAATCCGGACTCGCTTTCAAGTTTCACGGAATTTATGCTGGTCATTATCAGATTGAGTTTCTCCTCAGTCATTCCAATACCATTATCCATTACCTTTATTATTATATCACCTTTTTCTTTTTCATTTACTTCATCTTGTGTTACATGTATTTCCAGTCTTCCTGAAGATCTGTCTTCCAATCCGTGTATTATTGCATTCTCCACTACAGTCTGGATTATAAGGTTAAGAATTACGCATTCTTTCAGTTCAGGAGGACAGAATATCTCATATGAGAAGGACTCTCCATATCTGATCCTCTGAATTTCAAGGTAACAGGAAATACCTTCTAAAGCATCTTTTATTGTAGTTAAATCCTTGCCTTTATTAAATATCTTCCTGTACATAGTGGATAATGCAATAACTATTTTCGATATTTCATCAACATTATGCTCTTTTGCAGTCCAATTTATGGTATCAAGAGTGTTGTATAAAAAATGTGGATCAATTTTATCCTGCAGAGCCTGCAATTCTAACTGTTTTCTGTAAAGTTCAGCTTGATACAGTTCCTCGATAAGTACTGTCACTCTGTCAGTCATTGAATTATATGCGCAGAACAACCCTTTAATCTCGTTATCCCTGCATATGCTGTCATCTAGTTTAAAAGTAAAATCACCGTTTCCGACTTTTTCCATTCCTCTTATTAGCTGGGATATGGGTTTTTGTATGTTAGCATTCAGAATGCCTCTCATGACCGCATAACAGATTATCAAAATCAGTAGGGAAACCCCTATTGAGAGAATAATCGTATATTCATATACATCTGTAGTTATGTCCTTGTCCGGAATTAGGTATACTATTCCAATATCATATTGAAAATCTAAAGTTCCATATTGAATGTAATACCATAAGTAATTATGTTCTAGCGTTACTCTTTCCTTGTTTGATAAAGAATCAAAATTTCTTTGTGTCTCAGCTCGCATTTTTGATTGCAACATATCATCACCATCAATGAATAAGAATAAGTCATCTTTTGAGAAAATCGCATTTTTCGAATTGTCTGTCAGAGAAAGTCCATCTAAAAAACGTATAAAATCTGTTTTATTAATATTTAAAGTTATGAAAGTGCGACGCATAAGTAAAGGATTGAGTACATCCGCTTTGTATGTTATGGATACATATTCGTTATATATATGCCACATGCAGTATTTATCGAGATCTGCAGAAGGTTTCAATCCTGTGACATACTGTACAAACCAAGGGAATTTTCCCATATCAATGTATACAGATGTATCGTTTTTTTCGTTTAGCAGATATTCAAATGCATAATCATAAATCATTATATGGTCTATATATTCGTTCATATCGCTTACAAGGCCAAGATAATTGAAAATATCAGAATTATCATGGCTGACATCATTATAATAATAGCCATTACCGACATATTCGGTAAGTATTTCACTATTAGCAATACTTCGAGCAATATTATCAAATACCTCTATCTGACTTGTGTATAACCGGGTAATTTGTTTGTCAGCTTCATCCAAAAACTCTTTTTTGTTATTTTCAGAAAATTTAGCAATAAAAAAGTTATTGGATATAATGAACAGTAAAACTGTTACAAGACATATAACTAAAACACTCAATAACTTATTCTGTAAACTTTTTTGCGCTTTATCCTCTTTCAGTTTAATCCTTTCCATTACTAACCAAGTCTTGTTCTGACAAGGTCAACAGCTTTTTTGGCATCTTCTAGATTTTTAGCATCATACCATACAATAACCTTCTTATCCTTTAGAAAAGAAGTATAGTCAATAATTTCCTCTTGATTGAGAGTTACAATTACTGTTTTTTCACTAAGTACATCCTCATACTTTTTGTAAATTTCGATACTTCTTGGTGCATTTGGATCATTAGATATCTCTAAGAATTTAATCTTGTCTATTTCACAGACTGCAGGAATCACATGGCTTCCTACCGAGTGAATATGGAAGAATAATCCATCAAAATTATCTGCTATCCTCTGCAAAAATGGTATTTCAAACTGTCTGAACATTTCGTCAGAAAGCATTGTAGTAGCATCTACTGACAAGTGTCCTGCATAACCTTTAGGCATTATTACATCAAATCCGGATATTACAAATCCTTTATATTCAGTAACTATCGACTGTTGTTGCTTAAGCATATATATTATCGCATCAGTACATTTTGATGCAAGTTCCATTAAGCCTTCTTCTTCATCATAAAAATCATAAAATATATCGTTTCCACGCAATGCATTAACAATATCCAGTGGACCATCTGCACCTCTATAACGTATAAAAAACTCATCCTTTACCTTGTTCTTAAGATATCTCATTCCTTCAATTACAAGATTCCTCCAGATATTTGTTTCATCCACCTTAGCAAGAGTATAATTTGAATAATCTTCGATATATTTATGATGCCATGATGTGTTTTCTGTAAAAGATACTTCTCCTCCCATAAACGCAGAGTGTTCAGCTATCCCATAACGTGCAGTTAATGAAGGAATTATATCGTCTAAAACCTGTTCACGTGTTTTCCAGAAAAGCCTTTGGTTTTCAACAAGATAGTCTAGGTAAGTTTCCATATTATCAGGCAACCCAAAACTATCAAGCGCACGTGTAGGCACTTTAATACCTGATATGTCCTTTACTTGAATAAGCGCTCCTTTACCTGCGTCATACATGCTTTTTGTCCTTCTGATTATCTCATCTGCTCTTTTGTAATCCATATTTAGATCTCCATTTTCTATATTTGCTATTAACAGTATAACTGTTTTATCGAGCCTATTCAACATATGACAAAAAGGATAAGCATCAGCTTATCCTTTAATTTTTATTTTATGTATTTTGGATTTGTTAGCCTTTTACTGAACCTACCATAATACCGCCTGCAAAGTACTTCTGTAAGAATGGATATACAATTAGTATAGGAAGCATGGATACAACCATCATTGCTCCGCCAAGACCAGCTTGGTTAATTAGAAGCTCTGAAGGATCGAGTCCTGCTGCAATCATCATTTCTTCCCAAAGCTTATCGTTACCTTCATTCTTAACAACAGTTTCACGAATCTTAACAGGGAATGTCCATTTGCTTGGTGTCCTGATATAAATCATTGCTGCGTAGAATGTATTCCATAATCCAATACCTGTCAGAAGACCTAATGCTGAAAGAACCGGTTTAGACAATGGAAGAATAATTTTGACGAATATGGTCATTTCCGAAGCACCATCAATACGTGCTGATTCTGTAAGCTCGTTCGGTATAGACCAGTAATAATTTCTGATAAGAGTCATGTTCCATCCTGATGCAAGTCCTGGAATAATTATTGCCCAAAGAGTATCTATCATTCCTAAAGCTCTTATAAGAAGGAAACCAGGAATTGTACCGCCGCCTATAAGCATTGGTATAATAACCATATAGTAAGCGAAGAAATTCTTTCCTGGAAGTTCTCTTTTACTCATTGTGTAAGCACCTAATGCGTTAACAAGCAATGTTAAAGGAGTTCCTACGATTGTTACAAATACAGAGTTTAATAACGGTCTGTATACTGATTCATCTTTTATTACCATTCCATAGAATACCAAACTGAACTGTTCCGGCCACAATCTTAATGTTGCTGTTGATGTCTCGCTTAACTCAAAAGAGTTTCTGAATACGAATAATACCGGAACTACGATGATTACTGTGAATATAAGCATTCCCAATAAGTTAAATATATTGAAAATCTTTTCTCCTAATGATCTTTTAAGCATTTATTTCACCTTCTTCCTATATTATCGTTCTTCCATCTTCAGTTAAGTACTTGCTTGCAAAGTTTGCGCTTAACATAAGAATGGTTGATATTATTGAGTTGAATAAGCCTGTGGTAGTAGACATACTGAACTTACCTTGTCTGATACCAGTATTATAAATGTATACGTCCAGAACCATTGCAGTCTCATCAAGCAAGGAGTTACCATCTGTTAATGTAAATACCGGTTCGAATAACCCTCCCATGATTCCCGAGAAGGAGAACACTAATAGAACGACAATTGTATTCTTTATACCAGGCAGTGTTACATACATTGTCTGTTTCCATCTTGATGCTCCGTCAATAACGGCTGCTTCATATAGCTCTGGATCAACTCCGCCTAATGCCGCAAGATAAATGATAGAGGAATAACCGACACCTCTCCATATCCTGATTACTGTTAATAACCATGGGAATAACTGTGCTTGTCCTAGAAAGTAAATTCTTTCGCCTCCAAGCAACGCTATAATGGCGTTTACGTAACCTGTGCTAGGTGATAACAGCTGTATGAAAATACCGCTGACAACAACCCATGTAAGGAAGTTAGGCAATGTTGACAATGTCTGTACAGTCTTCTTGAACCACATGATCCTTATTTCATTTAGCAGCAAAGCTAAAATTATCGGTGATGGCTTAATAAACAGATACTCCAATCCGATAAATACCCAAGTGTTTCTGAATGCCTGCCAGAAAGCCCTCAAGCCAAACAGTTTGTCAAAGTTTTCAAATCCGCACCAGTACTTAAAACCGCCAGTAGTAAATTCCTGAAATGCGATCATAATACCAGGCATAGTTATATAACGGAAAATGTAATATAACACTAATCCTGGCACTATCATAAGGTAAATCATAATATTTACCTTGGTGAAGATCTTTTTCTCATTCTTCTTGTAAATTCTCAAGCTATTCTCGTCCAATTACAACACCAACCCTTCTGTTTAAATAAATCCCTAGATAAACCGTATCGTTATAACATTATTAGTTTATCACACATTTGCCATTTTCAATATATGAAAATAATAACTTTTATTGTATATATATGATTTTTCATATTTTTTGATCCACAAAGCTCTTCAGAAGCATTATGCAAGCTTTTACATCTTTCATATCCACTACGCCTACAGGCCCATGAACATATCTCATAGGTATTGATATACCTCCAGTGCGCACGCCTTCATTTGAAGTATATATAGCGCCTGCATCAGTTCCGCCAGCAGCTAAAATATCTGATTGATAAGATATTTCACCATTTTTACATATATCCTGCATTATATTAATGAGCGATTCATCACATATTACAGATCTGTCCATTATCTTAATAGCTGCACCGCCGCCTAATACAGCATTACCTTCTTTTGTAACAGGAGTGTCAAATGATGATGTTACATCAACAGCTACCGCTATATCAGGTTTAACAACCCTGCTTGCAACAATAGCTCCTTTTAATCCTAGTTCTTCTTGACTGGTAAAAACGTAATAGATATCGTTATATGGTGATGTATTTTCCATTAATGCCCTTATAGCTACATAGCAGCCTATGCGATTATCCAAAGCTTTTGCTACTACCCTGTCATTTTTCAACATGCATATCGGTCCGTAATAACTGCCGACATCTCCGGGTTTCACATACAACATTGCATCTTCTTTATTTAAAGCTCCAATGTCCACGAACATATCGCCCACATTATTATTCTTTATATTATCGACATCCTTCTTGAAACTTAGAACACCCACAGTACCGTTTTTAAATACGATCCTGTTTCCTATCGAAAGCGATACAGGTATACCTCCGATAGGCCTTATGTTGATATATCCGTCAGAATCAATGCTCATGACCATGAAACCTATCTCATCCTTATGAGCCGAAATCATTATTTTTTTCTTATTCACGCCATTACCTTTTTTTATGGCTATGACATTATCAATTCCGTCATTTAATATTTCATCAACATAATCTTTTACCAAGTCGGTAATAACTTGGTTTATTTCATTTTCTCTACCGCTGACTCCGAATGCAGCTGTTAGTTTTCCCAGGATTTCCATTATCCCCTCCGTAATTTCAAGTTTCAGTATCTTCAGTATTGTGATTCTTTGCTTCTTTGAAAAGCTTTATTGTCTTCTTTAGATTAAATAATATCAGTATCAGTAGAAGCACATTTGTAACTAGGAATATAAGTTGGAACTGAGGTACTTCAAACGGACCGAAAGGCTGTACTTTAATTTGTATATAATCTTTTAATGCATTTCCGATTAGGGGAGCTACCGCAATAATTCCCGCAATAATTGCAGTATAGAAACCATCATATAAAGACCTGTCTGATTCCGGTATAATATCGTATTTCTTTTTAAACAAGGTAAGAGAGAAAAAAGGTCCCGTTATAGAAGCTATAAGATTAACCAGAATTATCATTATGTATCGTGATGATATGTTTGTTAATGACCATATAAGCGAATCAACAAAATAGAACATAAAGCAGATTATAAGCAGAAGGTTGGTGTTGTATTTGTCAACCACTTTTCCTATAATCGGATACCAAACAAACTGCAGTATAACGTTAAGCACTGATGCTAAAGATATGAATGTATATGACAGTCCAAGATAATTCAGCTGATATAAAGTACCATATGACATAGCTATATACCAAATGAAGTAAAAAGATGATACAAGAATCATGAAACGCATGAATTCTTTATCTTTAATAGGGACAATAAATACATCCTTCAGTTTGATTTTGTTTTTTACAGGCTTCAAAGGAGGTTCATTTATCTTATAAAATGAAAATGATTCCGCCCACATTACAAACCAGCCTAATGTAAAAACAATTAAAATAGCTATATACTGATCTGACGAAGTATCAATAAATGCAGATACTATAAGGGGGACTACCAAGTTCGCAACTAACGCGACCATATTCCTTACACTCATATACTGTCCTCTTATCTTTGCATCTATGAGGTCAACAAACCAACTGTTTATAGCTATAGCCATAAAGTTATTAAGGGCATATGCGATTAATGCCATTGCCATCATTATGTATGAGGCATTCTGATTTGGAAATATCAAAGGCACCCAGGCAATGAGGACTATTAAAGTTTTAAGTATTGTATTAGTTATAAGAATAAATCTTTTCCGGCTTTTTATTCGTTGCATCGCATATCCTGCAAATATCGTTATAACACCGGCAATGCTCCCGACAATAGGAAGATAAGCAATTAGGATTTCCGGAGCGTTTACCTTATTGAAAAGTCCTGTTAAATATGTCGCTCCTGTAAATAATGCGAAAACTGTACCAACCAATGCTTGTATTATAAACCAGTCTCTGTCTTTTTTACCGGGCATGGTCAGAAGCTTTGTGTCATTTCTGTAGAACAGCGCAATATATATTTTCTTTGAATTTTTTTTAATTTTATCAATCATTTCAAAATTCCTGTTCTGTCAATATTTCCGGTCCGTTAGATGTAATTGCTATAGTATGTTCATACTGCACGGAAAGCGAGCCATCTGATGTATATGCTGTCCAACCATTATCTTTATCTACATAAAGGTCATAATCCCCTTCATTAATCATGGGTTCTATAGTAAACACCATTCCTTCTTGTATCCTAATTCCCCTATCCTTCTGTCCATAGTGTAATATTGCAGGGTCTTCATGCATGGAATTACCTATGCCATGGCCGGTAAAATCCCTTACAACTGAAAAACCATTTTTTTCTGCATGTCTTTGAATATAGTAACCTATATCACCAAGTCGGTTACCATCAATGGCTTTGCATATTCCTATATAAAGACATTCTTTTGTAACAGTCATAAGTTTTTTAGCAGTAACACTTATATCACCGACAGCATAACACCATGCTGAATCAGCCATCCATCCATTTTTGTTAACTACCATATCAACCTTTACGATGTCGCCTTCTTTAAGAATATATCTAGAAGGCATACCATGACATATTTCATCGTTAACTGAAGTACAAGATGCATATGGATAACCGTGGTATCCTTTCTGTGCAGGTATAGCATTGTGTGATGTTATGAATTCTTCTACGAACTTATCAATTGTTAAAGTAGTTATACCAGGTTTTATTATATTCCGAAGATTTTCATGACAAGCAGCTACTATCCTGCCTGCCCCCTTAATTTTCTCAATCTGCGCTTTTGTACGTATATTAGTCATACATTATTCCTTTTCGTTTCTGAATATATCATTACTGAACATTTATAGCAAGAAGGGTACATTCATTTATAATGAAATAATTCATCTGCATAGATTTATTCAAATCCTTAAGCGTGTCAAGAAGCGGTTGAATTTCAGAAAGCAGTATAAATGCTTCCAACCATACAGCTCCATTTGATATAGGCATATATACAATTTGTTTAAAATCTTCTTCATTAAATACAGCATTTCCTTTTCTGACATAATAGAAGTCTTCATAACCTTCTGTAACAGGAAGTATCTGGTTTTCATAAAATAGATGGCTTCTTTCGAGATATTCTTGCGGGACATTGCAATAAGCATAAAAGACAATACCATCATTATCAAATGCCGTATCATCAAATGTCACATCAATATACGACCATCTTTCATCTATGCATATAGTATTCCATGTATGCGCAACACCTTGCGCTTCTCCGCAGACTTTCTGACACTTTAATCCTGCCATATTAGAAAGCATATAGAATGCATCTGTGTAACCCTGGCAGTTTGCAAACCCGGTTATAAGACTGTATGCACCTGTGATGTTATGTGTATCAGCCTCATCTTTGCCTTCTTTTTGATAATTAAGTGTTTCGCAAATAAAATCATGAATAATCATCTCTTTATCAAAATCGCTCATTTCATTATTTAATCTGTTATTGATAAAATCAGAAGCAGTTTGATAAAGATCAAGTTCATTTTTATTCAAAAGTGATTTATCATTATTAAGGTATGCATATAACACAGAATCACCAGGATAATATTCTATCTCATATATCGCATAATAAGTACCGTTACTCGATAAGTAAACTGTCTTGTAACATCCTTTGAAGTTATATTTATCGAGATTGTTCAAATCAGGAAAATTCTCATGAGAAGAGGAACGCACGAATATGCTTTTGTGCCTTTTGCCATAAGAAGCTTCCAAATGAGAATAAAAATCAACTGCATCTGATACGAATTTTGCATCTTCTATGTTGAGGTTGTCCAGCGTTTGTCCTACTGAGTACGGATCAAATGGAGGATTCATCGAAAAAAGCGGATTAATATTTTCTAATGGGCTGTTATTTACCTGTGTTATTATTGAGCATGAAGACAGATTAATTGTAAGTACCAGTAACAACACTATAATTGATATTTTCCTTTTATTTAACTTCAAAATTAATATCCCTCCGTTAATGGAATTATACAATACTTGAAATAAGAATTAAATATATGTATTTTATACTCGACAATAACTGTTTGCTTGAAATCATGATAGTATATTAATTATTGAAGATAGTGTAGAATATAAGCATGTAAATAAACCGGAGGTATATATTCATGATTCTTAAAAAAGACTGCAAATACGACATTATGACTGTTACGAGTATGGGTATCAGAATTACACCTATAAACAGACAGCCTGTAAATGTTTCTAATTTATACGAGATGCAGGCTACAAGCGCAGAAAGCAATGTATTAAACATATCTTCTGCTTTGGGATTAAGAGCTAAAGTTCTTACAAAATTTGTTAAGGACAGTCCTATTGCCCTTTTCATAAAAGGCGAACTAAGAAAAAGAAATATAGAATTTGAGGGCAAAGATATCGAACAGGGTGATCCATGGGGCTATCGCCATCAATTTAATATAGCTGATAGCGGTTATGGAGTCAGAGGTCCCAGGGTTTTAAACGACAGAGCTGGAGAGGTCGGGAGAACTCTTGATGCCAATGATTTTGATCTTGATAGGATTTTCGGACAGGAAGGCTGTAGGATTTTGCATCTTTCAGGTTTAATTGCAGCTCTTTCCGCCCAGACATCAAAATGCTGTCTAGATGTTGCATTAGCTGCAAAAAAATATGGCACGGTTATATCTTTTGACTTAAACTACAGGGCGTCTTTTTGGAAAGGAAGAGAAAAACAGCTTCGTGAAATATTTACGAAAATCGCTTCTATATCCGATATTCTTATTGGAAATGAAGAAGATTTCCAGCTGGCTCTTGGAGTTGAAGGACCTGAGGCAGGGGGCAAAGCTATTTCAAAAACTGATGCATTTAAAGATATGATAACTAAAACATCTGCAAAATTTAAAAATGTATCGGTTTTCGCAAATACTTTAAGACAGGTTGAAAACGCTAATTCTCATTTATGGGGTGCAATTATCTATGCTGAAGGTAATTGGTATGCTGTAGAACCTCGTGAAATACCTGTTCTCGACAGGATAGGAGGAGGAGACGGTTTCGTTGGAGGTCTACTTTATGGCATACTCAAAGAATGGGAACCAGAAAAATGGGTACAGTTCGCTTGGGCAAGCGGAGCTTTAGTTACCACATTAATGACAGATTATGGACAACCAGCAGATGAAGATGTGATTTGGAGCATATATAAAGGAAATGCACGTGTAAAAAGATAGCAGACGCTATCTTTTTTTTACTTTCATGATAATTAAGTGACAAATAAAACCTATTGGTTCAAATTAACCAAATTTAAACACATTCTATCAAAGCAACTATTTAGTACTTATTTTCCTTCGCTACTTGTTTTCTGAGCTTATCCAGCTCATCAGACATTTCAGTAAATGCGTTGATACTCATAATTACTAGTTCACCATATCCATTCTTTGTAACAATGATAGGTTCTTTTGTTGATCTGCACATCTGCAAGACATGCTTCGTGTCTCTTAACTCTGCAATTGGAACAATTTTTGGCATATTCATATTTAATTATCCTCCCTTAATAATATAATATCCTATGTGCTAAATAATGTCAATGAAAAAAGTTAAAATTTTCTTCTGTTTTCATGTAAACATACTGCATCATTAAATATATTTTTATACAACCTTTAATGATATAAGTTTCAAATTAATTACATATTAAAGAAAAGCATGCTTTTATGCATGCTTTAATTTTTATTTATGTTGATATAATCAATTTTCCTTTAAATTACATGTTTTATATGTTACTAATACCTTTAAATGATCTAACAGAGTCTGCATTTCCCACTTAGCTTTCTGACCATCTCTCTCCTTTAAAGACAGATATATATCTTTATGCATTTTGATACACTGCTGCTTCGCACTCTCATCAGAAGCATATATCTGCGCTATCTTTAATACTGCTTGCTCTAAAGACATGAAAACCATTGTGTATGCAATATTATTAGACATTGTAGCTATTTTTTTATGAAAGGAATGATAAAGAATTACTAGTTTTTCATTGCTTTTTACATTTGCTTCCTGCTCAATTATGATCTTTAGCTGTAATATATCTTCTTCTTTTGCCCTAAATGCTGCCTCATATACACCGTTACATTCTATAAAAGACAAAATGTTGAAAATGCTATCAACGATAGCAGGCTCAAATTTGGCAAAGCAAACAACAGAATTTAATGTAAGAAGATTTCCTTCCTTTTTCCAGTTTCGTACTTTTGCGCCTTTTCTAGGTATTATATCAATAAACCCTTTAGTATTAAGCACAGCTACAACTGTATTAATAACACTTCTTGACACATTATACTCGTTGCATAAATTTCGAAGAGAAGGAATCATTGAATTGACTGCCCATTCCTCACTGACAATTCTCTTCTCTATATCTAAGATGATTTGCTCGGTTAAGTTACCCTCATCCATTTATTAATCCTTTTCCCATCTGAGAACAGGATTTCTTGCTGCTGCTACCTCATCAAGTCTTCTGACATATGTGGTATGAGGAGAGTTATGTAGAAGATCCGCATCCTCTTCAGCTTCCTTGGCTATTTTATTCATTACTTGGATAAACTCATCAAGTGTTTCTTTGCTCTCAGTCTCTGTAGGTTCTATCATCATTCCTTCATGAACAATCATAGGGAAATATATAGTAGGAGGATGGTAACCGTAATCCAGCAACCTTTTTGCCATATCCAGAGTAGATACCCCATAATTATCTTTTTGATTGCTTCCGGAAAGTACAAATTCATGCATACAAAACCTATCATATGGAATCATGAAATTATCTTTTACGCCTGCCATAATATAGTTAGCATTTAAAACTGCAGTCTCACTTGCTTTTTTTAATCCCTCAGGACCCATAGTCAGAATATATGTCAAAGCCCTTATATAGACTAGATAATTGCCATAAAAAGCTCTTACACGGCCTATGGACTCTTTTCTGTCATAATCCAGAAAATAGCCATCGTTGTTTTTGGAAATAACTGGTTTTGGCAGGTATTTTATTAGATCCTTTCTCACACAAACCGGTCCGCTTCCAGGGCCGCCACCACCATGAGGTGTTGACATAGTCTTATGCAGATTCAGATGTACTACATCAAAGCCCATATCGAATGGACGTGCTATACCCATGATAGCATTTAGATTAGCACCATCATAATACAGAAGCCCTCCCATATCGTGTACTATTTTTGCAATTTTCTTTATATTGCTTTCAAATAGTCCCAGTGTATTTGGATTAGTAAGCATCAAGCCCGCTGTTTCTTCATCCATAATGGAGGACAAGGCTTCAATATCCACAAGCCCTTTATCATCAGATTTTACCTGTACAATATCATATCCCGCTGTCGCAGCGCTTGCAGGATTGGTCCCATGTGCAGAGTCAGGAACTATCATCTTAGTCCTTTTATAGTCTTTTCTGCCTTGATGATAGGCTTTTATTATCATAATCCCTGTCATCTCACCATGAGCTCCAGCAGCAGGCTGAAGCGTAGCGCCGGACATTCCGGTTATTTCACAAAGATACTGCTGTAAGTCATATGCTGCTTTTAATGCTCCCTGTACCTGATACTCAGGCTGATATGGATGAAGTGCAGTGAATCCTTGAAGTTTTGCAACATCTTCATTAAGTTTCGGATTATATTTCATAGTACAGGAACCTAATGGATAGAAGCCTTGGTCTACACCGTAATTATGCCGGGATATATTAGTGAAGTGTCTTATAACATCAACTTCTGAAACTTCTGGAAGCTGTGCGTCTTCCATTCGTGTATATTTATTATCAAATTCATATGAGGGCACTTGGCTTTCTGGTAGTGAAAATGCACATTTTCCTTCTTTAGATAGATTAAATATCAACTCAGCCATTGAACTCACCTGCTCTCTTTATAAATTCATCCATTTCTTCTTTTGTTCTCTTTTCTGTCACAGCGACAAGCCAGCCTTTTTCGGTCTTATGACCACCAATAAAACCATATTTGAAAAGATAAGCATTTAAAGCTGTTATATCTTCTTTAGGTTTAACAGTAAATTCATGGAAAAAAGGCAGATCTGATACTTTTTCAAATTTTCCTGTCTTTAATAATCCTTCATACACATAATGAGCATTATCAACACATCTTTTGGCTACCTGCTTGAATCCTTCTTTACCTGTCACACTAAGATAAATAGTTGCCATCAGAGCGCATAAAGCTTGGTTGGAGCATATATTTGAAGTAGCTTTTTCCCTCCTTATGTGCTGTTCCCTTGCTTGCAGTGTAAGCACATAAGCAGTTTTTCCGTCCACATCAGTAGTCTTTCCCACTATTCTTCCTGGCATCTTCCTCATATGCTCCTTGACGCATGCGAAAAATCCAAGATATGGGCCTCCGAATCCTAAAGGCATTCCTAAAGGCTGGCCTTCTCCAACAACAAAATCCGCACCGAAATCTTTTGGTGATTTTAAAAGAGCTAACGCGACAGGATTAGCACAGACAATAAGAAGAGAACCATTTTCTTTTACATACTTACCTATCCTATCCATATCATATATGTCACCATAAAAAGACGGATACTGTATACATACTCCTGCTGTGTTTGTCAAATCAGCGCTTAACAGTTGCTCGACAGTCATTGAAGCGTGCTTTATCCCTCTGAACTTAAGGTATGTTTCAGCAGTTTCCCTATATTCAGGATGCATGTCCTCAACAATTATAATCTCACTTTTCTTTCGCGAAGCTGATGAGGAAATAACACATGCTTCTGCTAATGCTGAAGCACCGTCATACATAGAGGCGTTGGATACATCCATACCAGTAAGTTCACAGATCATAGTCTGGTATTCAAAAATTGCAGTAAGTGTTCCTTGGCTTATTTCTGGCTGATATGGGGTATATGCTGTAAAGAATTCCTGACGAGATACAAGATGACCGATTACAGAAGGGATATAGTGGTCATATGCACCAGCACCTAGAAAACATGCATAATTACCTGTATTGCTGTTTTTGGCAGCAATAGTCTGCATATATTTTATGAGCTCCATCTCGCTTTTTGCATCAGGAAGATTTAACGGTCTTTTAAGTCTTACATCATCCGGTATAGAAGAGAAAAGCTGCTCTATATTATCCGCTTTACATCTTATTAGCATTTCTTTCCGGTCTTTTTCAGTTACCGGTATATATCTCATCTTACTCTGCCTCGCTTTCAAGAAACTCATTATATTCATCCTCTGTCATAAGACCATCTAATTCTGATTCATCATCTATAGTGATTTTTGCCAGATATGCTTCGTATGGGCTCTCGTTGATTTTTTCAGGTGCTTCTTCCAGATCATGATTTACTTCAACTACCATTCCACTTACAGGCATAAAAACCTCTGCGGCTGTTTTAACTGATTCGACAGCGCAAAGGACATCTCCTTGTTGCAAGACAAGATCCTCTTCTGCCAGGTCCACATACACTATATCCCCAAGCTGCTGCTGGGCATAATCTGTTATGCCAATATAGGCATATTTACCTTCTTTTTTTATCCATTCATGGTTCTTGGTAAATTTCATAATTAACTCCTTGTTATCTTTTATACTTTTTATTATAGAACGGTTTTTTTACCGTTACAGCCTTGACTTTTCTTCCTCTTATATCCACATAAACAAATGTGCCGACTTTGGTATAATCTGTAGATATTAGAGCCAATGCACAATTTTTATTAAGACTAGGGCAAGTGCTTCCGCTTGTCACATATCCTATCTTCTCGTCTTTTTCATTAAATACTTCATACCCATTTCTTGCAATACCTTTATCGATCATCTCCAAGCCTGCAGATCGGACCTCGACTCCTTTTTCATCCTGTTCAATTAAAGCTTTTTGACCTATGAATCCGTTTTTTTCCAGTTTAACAAAATTCTTTAGTCCTGCATTCAATGGGGTTATTTTATCTGACAGCTCGTGTCCGTATAAAGGCAATGCGCTTTCAAACCTTAATGTGTCTCTTGCTCCCAAGCCGCATGGTAATGCGCCAAGTTCCATAAGTTTTTTGAACATTTTTTCAGTATCTTCAGTCTTCAAATATATCTCAAATCCATCTTCCCCAGTATAACCTGTCCTGGAAACCATAGCTGTAATACCATTGATCAAAATATTATCTTTAAATCTATAGAAGGAGATCTCATTCAAGTCTGTATCAGTCAGCTGCTGCAATAAACTCTGAGCTTGCGGGCCTTGAAGTGCAATCTGCCCGTATTTATCTGACTCGTTACTGATTTCTACATCATATCCTTTTGAATTGTTCAGCATCCATTCATAATCTTTGTCAGTATTTGACGCATTAGCGATAATGAGGTAATCTTCGTCGTTGTTTTTATATATTAAAAGATCATCCACGCAGCCCCCATGCTCATAACACATAGGCGAATACATTATCTGATTGTTAGCAATTATACTTATATCATTTGTAAGAAGGTTATATAAATACCTTATCGCATCTTTTCCTCTTACTGCAATTTCTCCCATATGGGAAACATCAAAAATTCCCGCATGGTTCCTTACAGCATTATGTTCTTCTATAATAGATGTGTACTGGACAGGCATATAGAAGCCTCCGAAGTCTACCATCCTTGCTTTCAAAGATTCATGCACAGAGGTTAATGGTGTTGTTTTCATAAAATTTTACTCCTTGGAATATATAATTATAATAAATTTTACAAGATGAAAAGTCAATGTGCACTATTTCACCTTCTCTTTAGTTTTTCGTACACTTCGTTGTAATAAAGCAGATTTTCCACTTTGGTTCCAGGAGAAATCTGATTGCCTATAGCAAGCATATATCCTGGACACGGTTTGCCAAGATCCATGCATCTTCTTACCTCATTCTCGATATCTTCCCTGCTCCCCCTCATTATTATCCTAGTATCCACATTTCCGATAATTGAATGGGTTTTACCATATCGTTCGCATATATATTTAAGGTCTGTCAAAGGCTCGAATATTAATGCGTCAACTCCTATGTCTACGAATCTGTCGACAAATAAATCATATCCGCCATCGCATGTGAAAAGTACCTTCTTGCCTGCTTCTTTTAAATAAGAGATATTTTTTTTGACGTATGGAAACACATACTTGTCATACCAAGCAGGAGCTATGAAAGGACCTGATGACCATACCATATCATCATGTATCATACATACCGGGACTTTTGACTTCGCTAGCGCCTGGAAGTACTGCGAAATCCATTTCGAATATCTGATTGCGAATTCTCCGAATCTTTTCGAATCTTCCCCTGCGGCTAAAAGAAGCATGTCCCAACCGAGTATCTCTAGCATTCCTGATATACATGTCACATAAATACCCGAGGTGTTTACACCTGTCGGATGTCTTCTGCTTCTTTGCAGATAATCTTCATATAGCATGTCTGCTGTGGCATTAATATCTATTCTGCCATAAGTCTTGTCGAAATCTAGATTATAAATTTCTTCCAGATCAGTAAACGCTTGATGCTTGTTATCAATGTAATCTTTATACCCTTCTTCAAATCCCGAATGTCCCATTGTGGTTCTTTTGTCACCGAATACCCCACTTCCGATCTTGGTAGCCCAGAATAAAGATATATCCCATGCTCTTTCAAAGGCAGTAATAGCATCAAACTTAGTATCCCCATCTGAATTCATATCTACATCGATTCCTGTAACCGCTTTCAAAAGCCCGTATGCTAGCTGATAAGCATACTCCGTCCTTGGCACTACTTCAGGCATCTCAAGGTTAAAAGCCTGCATCCCTAGTTCATATGACATATACGACCCTCCTTTGTCTATTTTATCATTATTATTAAGGTTTACAAGGTATTTGACTTGATGTTGATAAACATATAATATATATGCGGAAAAACGATAATACTAAATAGTATAAAAATGTTTTTGGTATTGTAGTTAATAGAAAAGGAGAATATCACATGTCAACATTGATAGCAGGTTTAATAATCTCAATTGCATTATTAGCCGTAATAATTTATTTTAACAGTAAGAAGGACAGTAGCAGAAAATTCCGAGCGAACTGTGTTATAGCAGTACTGCCTCTCATTGCTGCATTTTTTATAGCATCTATAGCAGTGATACCTGCAAACTCTGTAGGCGTTCAGTACAGCCCATTTACTGGCGTTAAAGAAGAAACGCTTCCTGAAGGATGGCATTTTAAAGGAGTATTTGATACTGTCTATGTCATTAGTACTGAAGTTCAAACCAGTAATCTTACCGGAATTACCGGACAGACAAAAGATAGTCAGTATGTAGAAATGATAATAGATGTAAAATACAAAGTATCGCCAGAAAAAGCTTTCGAAGTATTCAAGCAGTACCGAACTTTACAGAATGTAGCTACCAGCCTTATTTCCCCTACAGTCCAAAGAAGTATTGAAGCTATTTCTACACAATATAACATAATTGAAGTATTGGGTGAAAAAAGAAATGAACTCTATCTTGGCATTGAAGAAGAGCTTACAAAACGTTTTGCAGTAAATGGTATACAGTTCGTGTCCATTAACTTTGCAGATACCGATGCGGGATCAGAAATTGAAAAAGCCATCCAAGATGAAGCTATTGCTAAAAAACGTGTGGAAACTGCAGAACAGGAACGTTTGCGTGTTCAGATAGAAGCCCAGCAAAGAGTAATCGAAGCATCAGCAGACAAAGAAAAAGCAGAGATTGAGGCACAAATCAAGCTCATTGAAGCACAAGCGGAAGCCCAAGCCAATAGACTTATTGCTGAATCCATTACACCGGAACTATTAGAAAAGATGGAAATGGAAGCACGTTTAAAATGGGGCTGGGTAATTGTACAGGGTGGTTCTGTAATAACTGATATAAGGGAAACAGAATAATATATACATAACCCATAGAATAATTAGTAATATAAAAGAGTTGTCAAAAAATCGGTCCTACCGCTAAATGGCAGCTCTTTTTAATAAGAAAATATATCAGAAACAGTCATATACCTTCTTTAAGCTGTTTAGAGTACTCTTGATCTCTTCCACCAAACTGTTTGGAGCTATGACTTCAGCTTTATCCTTAAACGTGAATAGCCATGAAATGAAAGTCGGGCTTATTGATACATCTAAAAAAGTTTTAAACCTGTTCTTATCTACAGGATATATTGTGATATTCAAACCGAACCGGTCAAATACCACATTTAATAGGGATATATCAAATATTATTTCTGCTTTTACAGGATCGCCTTTAAACATATTGAACATAGGTTTTGTGTATGACACAAGATCAAATTCCTCTTTCTTATCCATATCGATTTTCTCTCTTAATATTTCTATGGATTCCATCTTATCAACTTTAAACTGTGTTATATTATATCTTTCATAATAACAGACAAGATAATAACATTCATCTTCCCATATAAGAGCATATGGGGATACCTTATATTTGCCTTTGACTCCCCTGTATACTTTGTTTTTATTTATATCATAATCAAAATAGCTGAAACGTATTCTGGTATTATTTGATATAGCTTCATTTATGCTGTCAATATTATAGTATACATTCTCATTCTTGCTTTTAACCTTACTGTATACCCCGGTATTTCTTATTAATTCCTTCTTCTGGTGTCTTGATGCAAGATTGCATAATCCGTCAATTAACTCTTTAGTCTTTTTTTCAGTCAAAAATCTTGCTGAAACTAAAGCATCAATAATAAGCTTTAGTTCCGGTATTTGGAACTCTCTTGAGCCCATATAGTATCCGTAAGTCTTGGATTTCACACCGACTATATCGCATCCGACTTCTCTTAGTACCTTTATGTCATCATATATGCTTTTTCTTTCGGCATTAATACCCATAGATGATAACTGCTGTATGATTTCGTTTATAGTCATCACATGGTTTTCATCAGTTTTTTCATACAGCATCCTGAATACATGCAGTAATTTAGCTTTCTGAACAGTTGATTTAGGCATTGCTTTTCCCCCTTAAGCTTTTTTATATAAATATTCCTCCTGCCTGCTACACAGCTTTTTTTCTTTCAGCCATGCTGGTATATCCTCTATTGATATTATAAATGGCATACGATAATGTATCGGAACAAATTCTTCATAAGCCTCTTTTGTTATTATTACAAATCTATCATCTTTGTAAACTCCAGCCATATGCATGATAGAACGGTCTGGTTTTGTAAACAGGTATTTTTTTTTGTCCTTATCCCACTCAAAATAACCTATTGCCGGTATTATGCAAGGCTTCATATATTTGAACATAGGAAGCTCATTAACCGTTTCACTCCTTGCATTAATCAGCGTCGTATTATTATATTTATTTACTACTCCCCATATCTTGTCCATCGTGCCCTGTATAGTTTCTATTTCTACAAGGTCCGAAGGAAATATTTCTCTTTCTTCCAAATTTAAGAATCTTCCGCACATGGCATCTTCCTTTCCACAAACCATTTGTCTTCCTCAAAAAATATATATGTCTGCATACCCATTATCTTACATAAGTACCTAATTCCGCAACCCCCTGCTTTTAGGCTTGCCGCATTACGTATATCAAGTACCCTATCTACAGTATATACCTTGCCGTTTTCCCATTCTATATTAACAGGTATCATTTGACCGTCTTTTTTGAATTTTACAGTAACATTCACATATTCTTTTATTCTTTTATCTTCTGTCATCTTGCTTCTCCTGTATTAAAAGAAACTTCCCGCATAAGCGCTTCCGTACTGTCTGATAAATCACCACACGATCTGGTATTCAAAAGAGCCGCTCTTTGAATAGCATATGGACCATATCTTTTTCTTATCGAATCTATGGAATATTCTAAATCCATAGCCTTAAATCTTTTATTTTCCTCCTTGAATATAGATATCTGTATAGGGCCTTTTGAACTTGCAAGATCTGTGACCCTTATTCCGAAACTTCGCACAGGCTTTTGAAAATACCAGTTTGCTTTTACAAGCTTTATGGCCCTATGGGCTATTTCCGTGGATATGTTGGTATAATCAGAAAGTTGCCCCTGTCTTTCAAAACCTTCCAGATCACAATCCCTCATATATATCTGTACAGTCTTACCCTTAAGCCCGTGTTCTCTTAGTCTTCTTGCAACACTTTCGGCTAAAACAAAAGAAGTAATACGTATATCTTCGAGGGAGCAAAGATCTTTTGGAGGAGTGGTGCTGTTTCCTATGGACTTTATTATTGTTTCATGTTCTGTATTCTCCACTGGCGAATAATCATTACCCGTAGCATAGTCTTTAAGTATTGTCCCACATTTTCCCAGCTTGTCGTGTATAAATACGGCATCAGCATTTGCAAGATCGCCAATGGTATTTATATTCCAGTTGCTAAGCTTTTTCTTTGTTGCTCTTCCTACATATAGAAGTTCTCCTACATCAAGCGGCCACACCAGATCCTTGTAATTCTCACGGCTTATAACTGTAACCGCATCTGGTTTTTTCATATCAGACCCTAATTTTGAAAAAACCTTATTAAAACTGACTCCGATAGAAACGGTTATTCCTAACTCGAACTTTATACGTTTTCTTATCTGTTGGGCTATCTCATAGCCTTGTTCTATTGTCCTTCCAGGAAAAGAGATATCTATCCATGCCTCATCCATTCCAAAAGGTTGCACTCTTTGAGAATATGAGCAGTATATCTCTCTGGCAAGATTACCAAATCTAAGATATCTGTCATAATGTGGAGGAACTACCACAAGATTGGCAGCATTAAGCCTTGCTTGCCATACAGCTTCTCCTGTCTTTATGCCAACCTTCTTGGCCTGCTGATTTTTTGCAAGCACTATCCCATGCCTATTCTCCACGCTGCCGCACACAGCTACTGGCAGGTCTCTTATAGCAGGATTATAAAGACACTCTACCGAAGCATAAAAACTATTTAAATCAGCATGCAAAATTATACTTTCCATAATACCCCTATCTCTAGGTATATTGTATAATACGAACATATGTTTGTAAAGTGCCTGTTTATATGTCAATGTCCTATATTTAGCCCTTATATTCTATTCTTTTTTTACGGGAATATCCTTAAGACCGTATTTCAATGCGGTTCTTTCAAATATCTTTATAAAACGGTTTCCAAGAAGCAGTATTAAAAGAAGATTGGAAACTGCATGAAACATGTCAAATATGAAGGAAGCTGAACTGGCAATCAGAAAAGCCTTGAATCCAGTTTCAGTTATATATCCTGACAGTACATAATAAAGGTTCATTCCCCAGCCGAACAGGAATCCCCATATGAAACCATAAGCAAGCCTGATCCATAAATGCTCTTTTAATGGCTTTCTTACCATTCCTGCTAAAAATCCCATCAGTCCCCATAATAGCATTTGCCATAAAGTCCATGGTCCGTGACCTAGGAGCATATTTGACACAAGCGCTGTAAGAGCGCCTGTCATAAATCCGAAAGAAGGACCGAATATCATTGCTGACATTATAACTATGAAAGAAGAAGGGTTTACGCTTGGTAAAGAAGCGAAAAGCATCCTTCCTGCTGATGAAACAGCAGTAAGGATTGCTAGCAGCACCAGCTTCTCCGCGCTGGTTTC
>Ga0116148_1000524_pt1 | contig 47948 bp, 35 predicted proteins | sample AD_UKC055_MetaG_FD_89786 | JGI IMG/M metagenome (GOLD analysis project Ga0116148, IMG submission 89786) | Active sludge microbial communities of municipal wastewater-treating anaerobic digesters from USA - AD_UKC055_MetaG | ecosystem: Engineered > Bioreactor > Anaerobic > Digestate | place: USA...
CCCAGGTACGGCCAGCTCGAAATCCAGAAAATCGCACGACGCAAGGATCGACTCTTGGTATAAGACCCCAGGCACAGGGATGACATAATCGCTGTGGCGAAGGGGTGACATAATCGCTGTGGCCGCGACAGGTGAGCCGCCGCGACAGGAGCGGCCGGGCCTCCGGTGCGCGGCGCTTTCGGGGCCATGCAAGGGTATTCCCCTGTCTCCCATTCGTGCCTTCACGGAGACGCTTGACAGGCTGGAGGTCGCGGATACAATGGTGTACTAGGCAGCCCCAATCGGGCGCCTGTCAGATCTTGTATATGGAGAGGTGAAAACGCCGGCAGTTGGTTCTTCTTTCGTCGGTCGGCCCGCGAGAGAAGGAGTTGTTTCACCTGTTACGAGGATAAGAGAGGTAGCCATGTTGATTCGTCGTCTGCCCTTGGTCTCGTGGTTTGTTGCCGCCCTGGTCGTGGCAGTCTCGGCTGCCCACGGCGGCACGTTCTCGGCCGGCCTGTTCAACAACGATGCCGACTGCGGCATCCAGCAGTCTGTGCTGTACACGCACACGGTGGACACGGCCGGCACGAACGGCTCGGGTTTCCGGTCGGTTAACAACGTGCAGTTCGAGCGCGGGCTGCCGCCGACCGGCGGCAACACTTCCGGCAGCAACTGGAGCATTACCGGCGCCAACAGCGGCTGGTCCGGCTCGGCCGGCAACGTCAGCGGCAACGTTGCGGCGCTGATCTCGGACTTCTGGTACAACGGCAACCCGCAGACGACGACGCTGACGGGCCTGGTGCCGGGCCAGCAGTACACGGCCACGTGGTACAACCGCGGCTTCGGCTCCCCGGGGACGCGCCTGGTCACCGTCACCACCGACGACGGCGTGGGCGGGCCCACGATCGACACGCTGAGCTTTGACCAGAACTTCTCGGGTGACGGCAACGGGAACGTGCTGCGGTACACCTACACTGCCCCGGCCAGCGGGCAGCTCCGCGTGAGCTTCGCCCCGCAGGGCGCCGGCACCTTCCACCAGTACGCCTTCAGCAACGAGGTGGCGCCCGCGAGCGACGCCCTGCTGACCGAGAGCTTCAACTCATCGTCCAACGTCAATCCCATGAGCAACGCCAACCCGCAGGCGGCCAGCCGCCAGACGGGCCCGCTGGCGGGCGTGGGCTGGACAGTCGGCGGCAACGCCCAGATCGGCAACGGCGGGTTCGAAACCATCGACCCGCCCACCAGGCACCCCGGCGTGCTCCTGATGGCCAGCAACGGCTGGACGGGGCTGATCCACAACTTCAACCAGTCGGAGTCGGCCGGCGGGATGAGCGTCGAGTTCGACGTGGACCCCAAGTGGACCGGCTACGTTGACGGCGACCTGAGCCATTGGACCTCCGTCTCGGTGGGAGCCAGCCGGTTCCAGGACGGGTGGATCGCCCGCGGCGGGGAGCACTTCGGCCTCCTGCTCCGCGGCAACGGGGACTTCCAGGCGTTCGACGGCGGGGCGGGCGTCGGTGCCGATTCGGCCGGCGCGGGCACGCTGGCCGGCAAGCTCCAGCACGTGGAGCTTCGCATGAGCGACCCGACCGACGGCAACCCCTTTGACGGGGTCGGCCAGACGACCATCGACGCCTACATCAACGGCAGCGCAACGCCGTTCTACAGCTTCACCAAGACCGGCGGCGGGTACACGAACAACTTCATCAACTTCCAGAGCGACAGCTACGGGCAGGTGGACAACCTGAAGATCCGCTCGGCCGGCACGGTCGTGCCGTCGGGCTTCTCGTCAGCGGCGATGAACGGCGACGCCGACAGCGGCATTACACCCGACAAGGCCTTCACGCACGCCCTGAACTTCAATGCCACCGGCAACCGCACCGTCAGCGGCGCGGTTTTCACCGGCACGGGCGCCAACGTGGACAACCCCTCGACCAACAATTACAGCACCGCCAACCTGACCAACAACTACGCCAATCACAACCCTCCGGTCTCGGGCGAGGTCAAGCAGTTGTTGACCGACTTCCTCTACAACGGCGAGAGCCCCGAGACCATCACGCTCAACAACCTCCGCCCCGGGCAGAAGTACGTGACCACGTTCTACGGCACATCGTTCGGGACGGTGGGGACTCGGCCGGTGCACATCACCACCAGCCAGGGCGACCAGATTGCGTTCGACCAGAACTTCACCGGCGGGACCAACGGCAACCAGTTGCGGTACGAGTACACGGCCCAGTCGACGTCGATGACCTTCACGATCAACCCGCTGACGGCCAACTCGATGCACCAGTACGCCCTGAGCAACGAGATCGTGGGCTACCGGGCCCTGCTGACCGATAACTTCTACGGCCCCAACAACCCCAACACCTACGATCTCAACTTCAACCTCGCCGCCCGCCAGGGCGGGGCCCTGGTGGCCTCCGGCGGGCCCATCAGCTACACCCCCGTCGGCAACCAGCAGGTGGGCAATGCCACCGGCGGCATCGACGGCGGCAACTACCTCCTGTCGGCGTTCAACGGCACCAGCGCGATCGACCACAACTTCAACCAGGCCGACTCGCAGGGCGGACTGCTGATCGCCTTCGACATGGCCCCCAACAGCGTCGCCAACGGCGACACCAGCGTGTGGACGGCCATCTCGCTGGGCCTGAGCGGGGCCAACCGCAACGCCTTCATCAACACCTCGCCCGAGCACTTCGGCATCCTCTTCCGCAGCAACGGCGGCTTGCAGGCTTTCGACGGCTCGGCTGTCGTCAGCGGCACGGGCGACGCGTGGACCGCAACCGGCCTGCCGGTGACCAACCAGTTGCACCACATCGAACTGCTGCTGAACGACCCCACAGACGGCAACCCGTTTGACGGCGTCGGGCAGACCGACATCCTGGTCTATGCCGACGGGTTGGAGGTGTTCTCGTACTCCAAGGCCGGCGGATACACCGACAACTTCATCAACTTCAGCAGCACCCACATCGGCGCCGTGGACAATCTGCTGATCGCCCAAGCCGTGCCCGAGCCGGTCAGCCTGGCCCTGCTGGGCCTGGGCATTGGCGGGCTGAGCGGGTACCTGCGGCGTCGGCGGACACGCTGAACGCCGAGCAGCGGCCGGCACAGAGAGACAAAGGCGCAGAGTGGAATACAGAAGAAGCGAGTTCCGCAAATGTGGAACTCGCTTCTCTTTTTCTTGTCGGCTGTTGGGTTGCGACCGCCCGCTTATGTCCGCGGCGGGGCCGGCGGGGGAGCGGTCCCTTCCTGGTCGCCCGGCTTGGTGAGCTGGACCACCCGGTAGCCGCCGCGGAGGCGGAAGAGGATCACCAGGCCCAGGTAGCCCAGGAACATGGCCGCCGGCAGCAGGGCCACCGTGGCCAGGGCGCCCTTGTTGGCTTGCACGGTCAGGTCGTTTACGATCTGTTGCTGGTCGCCGGGCAGGTCCTTGACCCGCTCGGGCGCGACGGCCTGGTAGGCCCCCACCACGCTCTGCTTCTCGACCACCAGCTTGGCGTGAAGGCCGGGCTGGTCCTGGCGGAGGCGGCTCTCGATGGCGTTGTCCTGCACCAAGCTCAGGAACACGGTGCCCACCACGCCCACGCTCATCATGCCCACGGCGCTCGTGACGTTGAGCGACAGCGCTCCGCCGCGGGGGAAGATCTCGGCCACGATCCCCAGCATGGTCGGCCAGAAATACGTTTTACCCACCCCGTACAGGGTGGCCGCCAGCAGGATCGTCACCCCGGCGGACTTGCTGAGGGCTATCAGGCCCAAGGAGGCGATGGCGCTGCTGGCCAGCAACAGGCCCAGCGGCGAGAGGGCCTTGACGATCGGCCCGGCGCAGAACCGAAGGATCATCATGATCGCCGACGTGTACACCAGCAACCAGGCGGCGTTGGCGCCCAGCTCCTTCATCGGGCCCCTCATCAGTTCGGTGATCCAACTGTCGGTGCCCAGTTCGGTGGTCGCCAGCGGGATCATCACCACCAGCAGGAACAGGAACAGAGGCTGGCCCAGCGAGCGGGTGTACCAGGTGTAGGCGACCGAGATGCCCACGGCGAGGCCCACCGACAGCCCCCAGTGCCAGCCGAGCACCCGCCCCACCTCGCCGAACATCATCAGCAGCACCAGCAGCATGCCGATCCCGCCGGTCTCCTTGAGCATCTCCTTGTACGACACGCCCGCCGCCACCCGCTCGTGCACGGGGAACTTGCGACGGAAGACCATGGCCGCATAGGCCACCATCGGCAGCAGGAGCATGGCGATCCGCCAGCGCCAGTGCATGTCGGCGATGGAGATGCCCACGATGCCGGCGGCCACCATCCCCGCGGGCCAACTCGCGTGCAGGACATTGAGCCACTTGGTCTTGTCGCGGGTGAACATGGAGGCGACCACCGGATCGACCACCGCCTGGGCCGCCCCGTTGCCCAGCGAGACCAGCAGCGTGCCCACGTACAGCCACCAGTAGCCCTTGGCCATCAGCAGGATGACGGTCGAGGCGACGTGGCAGGCGAAGGCGAACAGCAGCGAGTGCCCGTACCCGATACGATCGACCACCAGGCTGAAGAGCACGATGGTCACCGCGAAGGGCCAGAGGCCCACGCCCAGGATCTCGCCCTTCTGGGTCTCGGTGAGGTTGAACTCGGCCGCCCATTCGCCGATCACCTGGTTGCGGACGACGAAGACCGCCGCCGTCGCCGCCAGCGCCACGAAACACGCCCAGAAGATCATGCGGGTGTTGATGCCGCCCGACTCGCCCGACTGACTGGTCATAGGCTTCCTTTCAGAAAGGTGGCCGTATGCTAGTGGCTTGAGGGGCCCGACGCAAGCCAAAGGCGGCGCCGCCTCTCCGCCTGACAAGTCCTTTTGGCCCCCGGCCGCCGGACGGTACAATGTCGCCGAAGGAGCCGCCGCGATGGATCGTGCAAGAACCGACTGGCTGGACGGACTGACCCGTGGGGTCGCGGGCTTTCTGGGGGTGTTCACCTTCCTGAACCTTCTGGGCCGACTGGCCGGACGGTGGGTCGACGCCACCGCCTGGTGGATCGACCTGGGCGTGCTGGGCCCGGCCGGAGACGTGCTGCTGGTCCTGGCGGCGACGTTTCTGACGGCCTGGGCGGTCCGCCCTGCCGCCTCGCGAACTCGGCGGTTGGCGACGGCCTTCGTCCTGACGATCCTGGCGGTCGGATGCGTCTACAACGCCGCCTCCTGCTGGTGGGCGCAGTGGGCGGGCAAAGTCCGCCTGGGGTGGGCGCTGCCCTGGTCGATCCCGATGGCCCTGTTGTTGGGGTGGATGGCGCGGTCGGCCCTGCGCGAGGCGGACCCGCACCGGCGGACGCTGCGGCCGGCCCTGGCGGGCGCGGGCCTGTGCCTGGTCGCCCTGCCGCTGGCGCAGATGTTCTTCTTCGGGCAGAGCGACTACCGTCGCCCGGCCGACGCCGCCGTCGTCTTCGGCGCCCGGGCGTACGCGGACGGGCGGTGCAGCCAGGCGCTGGCCGACCGCGTCGCCACCGCCTGCCGCCTCTATCACCAGGGCTACGTGCGGAAGCTCGTCTTCTCCGGCGGGCCCGGGGACGCCCACGTTCACGAGACCGGCGCCATGCACAAGCTGGCCCTGCAACTGGGCGTGCCGGCCGAGGCCATCATCCTCGACCGCGACGGGCTCAACACCCGCGCCACCGTGGCCAACACCGTCGCCCTCTTCGAGAAGACGGGGATCAAGCGCGTGATCGCGGTGAGCCACTTCTATCACCTGCCCCGGGTCAAACTGGCCTATCGAAGCGCCGGCTGGGAGGTGTACACCGTGCCGGCCCGGGAGAGCTACCCGCTCACGCAGATGCCGCTGTACGTGGCCCGAGAGGTCCCCGCCCTGTGGGTCTACCACCTGTCGAGCCGGCGCCTGCCGCTCCAGCGATGAAACGTCGCGCCCGAATTCCTTGTTTCCCGGACGGGGGCATTTCCGCTACAATCCCAAATTCCCTGAACCCGCGTGGAAAGGGAGCCGTAGCAAACTGCGACGCGACCCCGCCGATGGTGCGCCCGTTTGGGGCACGATCGGCCGGTTCTGTCTACCGCCTGTCAGCCGGCAGGCCGGACAGGCACCTGCCTTGCGGCAGGGTTGATCGCACTTGCCTATCGGCAGGCAGGCCTGCGAGCGGCAGGCCGGCAGGCAGGGCGAAAACCCCATGTGGAGCGACATATGGCGCACGACATCCTGAAGGACTCGGTCGAGGCTCAGACCGGGCGGGCCAGTCTCCTGATTCTCGGCATCCTCGCCGGCGGAGTTCTCCTGCTCAACTCGTATGTGGCCGACTGGGTTTTCGCCGACCACACCGGCAGCGACGGACGGAACTTCTACAGCGACGTGCTGGCGCTGGCCGGCACCCTGCTGTTGGGGATCCCCATCATCCTCCACGCCTTCAAGCATCTGCTCAAGGGCCACATGCACATGGACGAGCTGGTGGCCTTGGCGGTGATCGCGGCGGTGACGGCGATGGACTACAAGGCCGCCGGCGCGGTGGCTTTCTTCCTGTTGATGGCCAACCTGATCGAGACGCGCACCGCGCTGGGCGCGCGGGCCAGCATCGAGGGCCTGGTCCGCCTGGCCCCCAAGAAGGCCCACCGCCTCAACGACAAGGGCGTCGAGGAACTGGTGGACCCGCTGGAGCTTCGGCCCGGCGACGTCGTCCGGGTCCGCCCCGGCGACAACATCCCCGCCGACGGCGTGATCCTGACCGGGCAGACCTCCGTCAACCAGGCCAACATCACCGGTGAGTCGCTGCCGGTGGACAAGGTCTCCGGCGACGAGGTCTTCAGCGGCACCAACAACCTCGCCGGCTCAATCGACGTCCAGGTTACCCGCGCCGGACAGGACACCACCCTCGGGCGCGTCCAGAAGCTCATCCTCCAGGCCGAGAAGACCCGCACCCCCATCATGCGGATCATCGACCGCTACGCCGGCTGGTACACCCCGACGATCCTGATGCTGGCCGGGGCGGTCCTGTTCTTCACCCGCGACATGGAGCGGACGGTCACCATGCTGGTGGTCTCCTGCCCGTGCGCGATGATCCTGGCCGTGCCGACGGCGATGGTCGCGGCGCTGTCGTGCGCCGCCCGGCTGGGCATCCTGGTCAAGGACGTCTCGATCCTGGAGCTGGCCCGCAACATGACGGCCTTCGTGTTCGACAAGACCGGCACGCTGACCACGGGCGAGCTGTCGGTGACCAGGCTCATGCCCGCCGAGGGCGTGGACGCGGCGGACCTGTTGGCGGCGGCAGCCAGCGCCGAGCACCGCTCGCGCCACCCGGTGGCCCGGGCGGTGGTGGCGGTGGCGGAGAAGGCCCGCCTGACGCTGGGCAACCCGTCGGACTTCGAGGAGATATCCGGTCGCGGCGTGCGGGCGCACGTGGACGGCGGGACGATCCTGGTCGGGCGCGGGACGTGGATGAGCGAGCAGGGCGTGGACCTGTCGCCCATGAAGGACCCGAAGTTCGCCGAGCCCGAGGGCATCAGCACGCTCTACGTCGTCCGCGACGGCCGGGTGCTGGGCTGGATCGGGCTGGAAGACCGCACGCGTCCGCAGGCACGGGCGGCCATGCAGGAACTGCGGACCGCGGGCATTCGCGAGCTGGTCATGGTGACCGGCGACCGCTGGTCGGTGGCCCGCCGCGTGGCCGGTGAGATGGGCTGCACCGAGGTGCAGGCAGAGGTCCTGCCGGCGGACAAGCTGGAGTTGGTGGACGCCCTTAAGAAGCAGGGACACCGGGTGGCGGTGGTGGGCGACGGCGTGAACGACGCGCCGGCCCTGGCGGCCGGTGACCTGTCCATCGCCATGGGCGCCGCCGGCAGCGACGTGGCCATCAACTCGGCGACCATCGCCCTGATGAACAACGACCTCAACCGCCTGCCCTTCCTGGTCCGCCTGAGCCGGCGGACCTACCAGGTGGTCCACCAGAATTTGCTGTTCGGCCTGTTCTTCGTGGTCACCTTCCTGGTGCTGGCGGGCATGGGCTGGCTGACGCCCGTCCTGGGCGCCCTGCTGCACATGCTGGCGGCCACCTTCGTGATCTTCAACTCCGCACGGCTGGTGCGGTTCGGCGAGGAACTCCATCGAAGCGAACCCCAACCCGCCGCGCCCGGCGGGGTCGAGCGGGTCAAGGCCCAGCCGATAGCGCTGCAGGCGTAAGAGACGGCGGAAGCGAGAACCCTGACGTCCCCACGGATGAGCAAAAAACCGCGACAGGTCGAGGCTACGGCAGTTCAGGCATGCTCGCCCGCGGTCTGCTTGCCGACGGGCAGGGATGCCCGCGCCGCCTCCGTGGGCTCACTTGAAATGTCGGCGGGTCCGCGGAAGAAGAGCGGCCAGCGAACCGACGCCGCAGAGCACCACGCCCAGCACCACAAAAAGCCTCTGGTTGTAGCCCAGCAGGTCCGGTTCCAGCCGGCCCATCTTCCACAGGACCAGTCCGGTCAGGCCGGCCACGAACAGCGCGCCCAGCAGGATGCTCGCGAGGTACCAGCTCCACCTGGCCCCACGGCTGAAGCAACCCCAGAAGATCCAGGCCGCCAGGCCCCCGGCCAGCAGGCCGCCCGCGGTCAGCAGAGTCCGCAACTCCAGGGCGCCGGGCGTCGACAGCAGGGCCAGCGCCCACAGGGCCGCCAACAGGGCGGTCCCGCGTCCGGCCCAGGCCAGCAAGGCCACTCCGGACGGCAGGGCCGACGAGCCGGAGGGGCTTTCCAACTCGCGACGCTGGAACAAGGCCGTGCCCAGGGCCAGCAAGGCCCCCACGTACAACAGGCAGTAGCCCAGGGCCAGACCCAGGAAGCGGAAGGAGACGATGCGGGCGTCCTCCTCGTAGTTGGTGACCGGGCCCTGGATGTCGAAGACTCCCAGGTCGGGCACCAGCCATCTGAGCGCGTTCAGCAGCGGGGCCTCCTGGTTGCGGGCGAAGAGCACCTGGTGCCAGGAGCCCAGCAGGAACAGGCCCACGCAGACCAGCAGCGTCATCATCTGCCCCAGGCGGGTGCTGACAGCCACCGCGGCGGCTACGAAGATCAGCACCGCCATCATTACCAGGGCGACGCCCTGCAGCAGCACCGGGCGAATGCCCTCTCCGAAGGGGATGATCACCCACTCTTTGCCGACGAAGGCGACGATGCCCACGGCTGCCGTCATGAGGGCCAGCGCCAGCCACAGCCAACTCGACGTGAAGGACCAGTTGAACCACCAGTTGCCCGCGCCGGCCAGCAGCAGCGCCAGCAGGAAGGCCGAGCAGCCCAGCACGATCACCGGGAAGTCGAGTTGGTCGCTGGCGGCGGGCATGACGCGGTGCCGGACGGTCAAGAGGTAGATGAGCGAGCAGAGGTAGACAGCCAGCAGGACCGCCAGCGCGACCCCGGCGAACTTGCCCAGGAAGAACGTCGCGCGGGAGACGGGCTTGGAAATGACGGTCAGGGCGGTGCGGTCCTCGATCTCGCGGGTGAGCACCGAGGAGGCGCTGAAGGCCGAGATCAGCAGGCCGGACACCAGCAGCGTGGCCAGGCCCATGGCCTCGAGCATCCGCTGGTCGGTCTTGTGATAGTCGCCGCCCATGGTCCAGCCGGACAGGGGCACGGTCATCACCAGCACGACAAGCGTCACCAGCGTCAGCACGAAGTAGATCGGCTGGCGAATGGTCTGCAGAAACGTGGTACGACTGATCGACACGAACCGGGTCATGAGGCTCTCTTTCCTAGCGGCATCGTCGCGGACCGTACAGGTACTACGGCCCAGCGTGTCGCGGGTTTGCCCGCGGTGCGGGGAATTGTAGGGCCACGAGGCGGTCGCGAGCAAGGAGAACCGCGCGCGGCCGATCGGCCATTGGTCGGCGGACGGGTGCCGGCCGGCCCGGGCATCGAAGGCCCGAGCGACAGACATACAAGCTGCCGAAGACCTCCCAGACGCCTTGAGCGAGCGTGGAGAGCGGAGAAAGCATGATAGCGCAACGACGTGGAAAGAACGTGGCCGTGGGCGGACTGGTGCTCCAGTTCATCTGCACCGGCGTGCTGGTGGGCGCGTGGCTGGCGACAGGGCGACCCCAGTCGGTCCTGGCCTCCCTGTGGGTGACTGCGGGCGGGCTGGGCATATGGCTGATGGCGGCGATCCTGTTCTACTGCCGGCAGCTCCAGCAACAGGAGGCATTGGAGATCGACGAAGCCGCCCGCGCCGGGCAGGAAAGCTCGATCTTCGACGAGAAGGGCCAGGGCCGGCCCGCCCAGGCCCGTCTGGACTTCGTCCTCAAGTGGGTCCTTCCGGCCTCCACGCTGCTGCTGGCGGCCTACCACGCCACGTTCGGCGTGCTGGTGCTGCGGTGGGCGTTGTCCGCCTCGCCGTCCAAGCTGGCGGGCATGTTGCCGGGGGCGTTCTTCACCGGGATGGCCGGTTTCGCGATGTTCCTGTTCAGCCGGTACGCCACCGGGATGGGCAGAAGCGTCGAGTGGCGCCCGCTGCGGGCGGCCGGGGGCTACGCCCTGTTCTGCGCCCTGTCGATGGCGCTGGCGGTGGCGGCGATGGTCTTCGCCTTCCTCAAGTACGGCGGGGGCGACCGGATCGCGGCGATGGTCATCCCGGCCGTCCAGATCGTCCTGGCGGTCGAGCTGGCGTTGAACTTCCTGGTGGACCTGTACCGTCCCCGCCTGCCCGGGCAGGAGCACCACCTGAGCTTCGACAGCCGGCTGCTGGACCTGCTGGCCGAGCCCGCCCGCGTGGGGCACTCCATCGCGGAGACGCTCAATTACCAGTTCGGCTTCGAGGTCTCCAAGACCTGGTTCTACCAGCTCCTCAGCCGGGCGTTCGTGCCCCTGCTGGTGCTGGGTACGGTCATCATGTTCGCCATCACCGGCATCGTCATCATCCCCGAAGGGGAACGGGGCGTGGTGCTGCGGTGGGGCAAGCTGAACGCCGCCTACAAGAGCGACCCGATGAAGGCAAGCCTGGGTCCGGGCGTGCACTTGAAGTGGCCCTGGCCGGTGGAGACGGTGCGGCGATTCGAGACGGGCCGGGTGCAGGAGTTGTGGATGGGGGCCGGGCGCGAACGCACCGAAGAGGAGCGCCAGGCCGCCCTGGTCAACGGCAAGGAACTGCAGCTCTGGACCAGCGAGCACGGGCCCCGGGAGGAGCTGAACTTCCTGGTGGCCGTGCCCGGAACCCAGGCCTACGCCGCCAGCGGCGAGAAGAAGCCGGTGATGATCATCAAGCTGGTGGTCCCGGTGCAGTACGTGATCGAGGACCCGTTCAAATTCGGCTTCACTCACAGCAACCCCCGCCAGGTGCTGGAGTGCGTGGCCCATCGCGAGATGGTGGAATACTGTGCCCGCGCCACGCTGAGCGAGCCGATCCCCGGGCGGGACAAGGACCGCCCGGAGGCGATCATGACGTTCGGGCGGCAGAGGACGGCCGCTGGGCTCAAGCAGCGAATCCAGCAGGCGGCCGACAAGCTCGACCTGGGCGTGCGGATCACCAACGTGACGCTGCTGGCGGTGCACCCGCCTTCGGACGCCGCCGAGGCGTACCAGAAAGTCGGCGAGGCGGAGCGCAAGCAGGACGTGCTGCGGTACCAGGCGCTGACCGAGGCCAGCGACATCCTCACGCGGACTGCGGGCGACGCCCAGCTCGCCCTGCGTCTGGCGTTCGCGTTGCGGCGGGTCAGCGACCTGGAACGTCTCCAGGAGAGCGCCTCGCCCTCGGGCGAGGTCGACCGCCTGATCAACGAGGTCCGCGGCGTGACCGAGCTTTACCGCCTTCAGATCCGCAAGGAGGAGGCGCTGGGCCGGCTGGGGCAGGAACGGCGGGCCTCGCTTCTGTCGCTGATCGACGATGCCCAGACCCACCTGACGGTGCTGGAGAAGGCCAAGGCCCAGGGCAAGTCGTTCGACTTTGCGGCGGCGCTGGCCGACGCCCGCACGGACATCGAGGGCGATGCCCAGACCAAGGCGGGGCTGCTCAACCGCGCCAGCGGTGAGATCGGCGTCCGCATCGCCCAGGCCCGATCGGACCGGTGGAAGACGGAGCTGGCCGAGCAGAGCCGCTGGGTGGCCTTCTCGCGCGAGCTGGCGGCCTACAAGGCCAGTCCCGAGGTCTACGCGCTGGATCGCTGGCTGGACGTGTGGGACTCCGTCTTGCCGGACATTACGAAATACGTCCTGGCCGTGCCTCAGGACCGCGTGGAGGTCCGCGTGGACGCCACGCTGAAGGCCCAGGAACTGAGCGGTTTGAAGCTGGAAGACAAGGACTAGGGTCCCCCCCCGGGCCGGCGAACCGTCCCCGAGGGGCGGGCGCGGCGCCCGGCAGGCGGGCCTGGACAGGATTCAGGCAAAGGAACGCGTGCAATGAGAGAACATCTGGGAAAGATCGTGCTGGCGTTGGGCGTGGTGGTCGTGCTGCTGCTGTCGACAGTGGCCTACAAGGTCGACGAACTGAGCGACATCGTCCTGGTCAAGACCTTCAACAAGATCACGCGGGTCCACGTGGGCAGCCAGAGCGACCAGGCGGGCCTGCACTTCAAGTGGCCCTACCCCTTCCAGCGCATCGTCCGGTACGACATGCGGGCCCAGTTGCTGGAGGCGGCGATCAAAGAAACCAACACCGTCGACAAGTACAACGTGCTGGTGAGCATGTTCTGCTCGTGGCGGATCGCCGATCCCGAGGCCTTCCACCAGCGGATGGTCGAGACGGAAAAGGCGGTGGACTACATCCGCCAGCAGCTTCTGGCAGCCGGGGGCACGGCCATCAGCGAGCAGAGCATGAGCGCCCTGGTCAACACCGACCCGCAGAAGATGAAGCTGCGCGAGATCGAGGATCGCACCCGCTCGCTCATGCAGCAGGCGATGCGGATGGATCAGGCCGAACACAACACCGGCATCGAGATCGTCCGCGTGGGCATCAAGAGCATCTCGCTGCCCGGCGAGATCAGCACCCAGGTGATCAACATGCAGAAGGAGGAGCGCAACGCCGAAGCCAAGGCGCTGGAGGCGGCCGGGCAGAGCGAGGCCGAGGCCATCCGCGCCCGGGCCAAGACCGCCCGCGAGACCATCCTCAGCTTCGCCGACCGCAAAGCCGCCGAGATCCGCTCTCGGGGCATGCAGCAGGCGGCGGAGATCTACAAGAAATTCCGCCAGGAGCCGGAACTGGCCATGTTCCTGCGGGCGCTGGAGTCGCTCCAGAGCGAGCTTCAGAAGCACGCGATCATCCTGCTGGATTCCTCCGTCCTGCCCAGCGTGGGCTGGCTGCAGACCAACCGCCCGCGGATGGCGGACATGAAGATGGGCCTCGCACCGGCGTCCGCGCCCGCCAAGGACGACAAGAAGGCGCCCACCACCCGCCCGGCCCAGGACCGCTAACCGCCCCCGCGACTTACGGAGCCAACCATGGCAGAACATCCCCACCGTCACGATGACGAACACGACGCGGGCAGTTGCTGCGATCACTCGCACGCCCATGCCAGCGACCCGCTGAGCGACCTGGACCAGGCCAACCAGTCGCTGGCCGACGCCCTGCGGGTGAGCTTCCGCCTGCTGACGCTGATCATGATCCTGCTGGTCGTCGCCTTCCTGATGACCGGGCTGAAGACCGTCGCCCCCAACCAGGTGGCCATCAAGAAGGTCTTCGGGCGCAAGACCGCCGAGGTCCTCAAGGCCGGGCTGATCTACAACTGGCCCTACCCGGTAGGCGAGATCGAACTGATCGACACCAGCAACCAGCTCCTGGAGATTAACGACTTCTGGATGTACGAGAGCGAGTCGGACAAACTCACCGAGCTCAGCAAGCGCAACCCCGTGGGGACGGGCCTGCGCCCGGGCTGGGACGGGGCGCTGCTGACCGGCGACCGCAGCCTGTTCCACGTCCGCTTCGACTGCACCTATGCCGTCCGCCAGGGCGCCCTGGCCCGCGCCAGCGTCGGCGACATCCGCCAGGCGGTCCACACCGCCGTCTGCGACGCCGCCATCCGCACGGCGGCCGTCTGGTCCGCCGACGACATCAACCGCAACTCCAGCGGGTTCGCCCTGGCCGTCCGCAACCAGGCGCAGGAAGACCTCAACGCCCTGATGGGCCTGGACAAGACCACCTCCGCGGTGGAGATCATGGACTTCTCCCTGGGGGCCAAGAGCTGGCCCCTCCACGTGCTGGGGGCAATCAACAACGTCACCGCCGCCCGGGCCAACCAGGAGAAGTCCGTCCAGTCCGCCCGCGCCGACGCCCTCAACACCCTCAACTCGCTGATGGACCGCAAGTACGTGGACCTGCTGGTGGGCGACGTGCTGAACCGCTCGACGGCTACGTCCCGTCCCGGCGATGAAGCGCTGCCGCTCGCCCTCCGCTACGACGCCGCCCTCAAGGAGGGCAAGGCGGAGCTGGCCTCCCGGCTGCTGGAGGACATCGACGCCGTCCTCACCCGCCCCGACGTCGGCGGCGAGGTCAGCACCATCATCCAGCGATCCAGCAGCCAGGCCAGCGAGGTCGTCCAGAAGGTCAACGCCCGGGCGGAGCGGTTCCACCGCCTGCTGGCCGACTACAAGGCCGACCCCGAGTTCATGATCCGGCGCCTCTGGGCCCAGACCCGCGAGCAGATCCTGGCCAACCCCTCCGCCGAGAAGATCTACCTGACTATGGGCCACGAGCGCATGGTGGTCTACCTCAGCCGCGACCCGCGGATCATCCGCGAGATCAACGAGAGCATGAGCAAGAAGAAGTCCGACAGGTCCGAGCACTGATCCGGCAGGGACGACATGGACGACACCAACGACATCGTGATCCAGACCTTCCGGCTGACCAAGATCTTCCGCGACTTCTGGTTGCGGGAGAAGGTGACTGCCGTGAGCGAGCTGGACCTGACCGTCCACCGCAAGGAAGTCTTCGGGCTGCTGGGGCCCAACGGATCCGGAAAGAGCACGACCATCAAGATGCTGCTGGGGCTGCTGTTCCCCACCAGCGGACGGGTGACGATCTTCGGCCACACGCCCACCGACGTGGGCATCAAGGCCCGCATCGGCTTCCTGCCAGAGGAGTCGTACCTCTACCCCTTCCTGGACGCGTGGGAGACGCTGGATTTCTACGGACGGCTGTTTCACCAGCCGCGCCGAGAGCGGATGCGGCGGATTGGCAAGCTGCTGGAGATAGTGGACCTGGCCAGCGTGGCCTACCGTCGGGTGGGCGAGTATTCCAAGGGCATGCAGCGGCGCATCGGACTGGCCCAGGCCCTGATCAACGACCCGGACCTGTTGATCCTGGACGAGCCCACCAGCGGGATGGACCCGGTGGGCAGCCGCCAGTTCAAGGACCTGATCCACGTGCTGGCCCAGCGGGGCAAGACGATCCTGCTGTCGAGCCACCTGCTGGCCGACGTGGAGGACGTGAGCGACCGGGTGTGCATCCTGTACGGGGGCAGGGTCCGCTCCGAGGGGCGCATCGAAGACCTGCTGGGGCGCCACGCCCTGACGCAGATCACGGCCCAGCGGCTGGACGACGCCACGTTGGCCCGCGTCCGCCAGGTGCTCCAGCAGGCGGGGTGCGACGTGGTGGACGTGACCACGCCGCGAGACAAACTCGAGGCGCTGTTCCTGCGGATCGTGCAGGAGGCCCAGCGCAAGAAGCTGGCCACCGGCGGCGCGGTCGCCGGCGAGGTCGCGGACTTTCTGCGGAGCGGCGAATCGGACAGCGAGCAGCTCATCCAGGAGTTGGTTCAGGCAGCCCAGCCGGCGCCCGCGGCGCCAGCGGTGGTGGAGCCGGTCGCCGTCGAGCCCGCCCGCGACGTGCTGGATGAACTGGTCGAGGAGAAGCCAGCCCCCCCGCCGGCGGCGGTCTCGCCCGTTCCGCCGCCTCCCGGCTCGCCCCTGCGCCAGGACCGCGCCGACCGCAGCGTTCTGGATGAACTGATGGGGCAGGGCCAGCCGGAGGAGACCGACAGGCCATGAGCGATCTTCCGCCACGTCTTCCCGCCATGGATGAGGTTGGCCTTCGCGGGCGCGCGACGGCGACGGCGGGAGGGGTTCGCGCGGACAGGTTTCTCCCGATCTGGCAGATCGGCGTTCCGGTCGTCCTGTCGCTGGTGGCGTTGGCGTACGCGTTCGGCGAGGTGGTGCTCTCGGCGATCGGCGTGACGCTGTCGCCCACGTTGCTGGGCTGGGCGCAGGCGGTGCTGGGCGTACTGGTGGCGGCGCTGCTGTCGGCGGCGATGGCCAATGCCAACATTCGGGCGGTGCTTCGCTACACGTTCCTCCAATGCCTGCGGACGCGCATCGTGGCGGCCTTCGCTCTGCTGCTGGGGGTCGTGCTGGCGGTCCTGCCGCTAATGATGAAGGGTGACGGCACGCTCGCGGGGCAGATCCGCACGTTCCTGATCTACAGCACCGCCTCCACCTCGGCGCTGCTGGGCTTGGTGACGGTCTTCCTGTCGGCGGGACTGGTCAGCGGCGACGTGCGGACCAAGCAGATCTTCCTGCTGGAGGCCAAGCCGCTGGCCCGTTGGCAGTACCTGCTGGGGCGGTGGATGGGCCTGGTGTTGTTGAACGTGGTCCTGCTGGCGGTGGCAGGCGGGGCCATCTACGGCCTGGCCCAACACCTGCGAGGCAAGGAGAACCTCAGCGAGACCGCCGGAGGCCCGGCCAACCAGAACGACTACCGGCGCGTGGAGACGGAGATCTTCGTCGCCCGCGACCAGATCCGTCCCGAGCCGCTGAACGTGGACAAGGCCCTGGCGGACCGGGTGGCCGCCCTGCGTCGCGAGGACCGCTACGAGAAGGTCCTGGAAACCTACATGGAGTCCAAGACTCAGGGCAACCGCGAGCAAGCCGAGCAGATGCTGCTGGATGAGTTGCACAAGCAGGTGACGCAGGAGAAGCAGTCCGTGCCGCCGATGTCGCGCGTGGCGCTGCAGTGGACGTTCGCCAACGTGCGCCCGCAGGACCAGACGCGGCGCGGGCAAGCGAAGCTGGCGGCCGTGGACCCGGGCGCCCGCAAGCTGGTGCTGCGGGGGGCGCCGGGCCTGACGGCCCACGTGGTCCACGGCGGGCCCGTCTGGATCGACGGCCTGGAGGCCCAGGCCGGGCGAACCAACCGCAAAGGGTACTTCGAGGCCTACTTTACGCTCGACGACTGGATGACCCTTCAGAAGCGGGAGATCAAGGGCGAGCAGGTGATGGCGATCACCATCGAGCCGCTCATCCAGCTGAAGTACAAGGCGACCGCGGGGGGCGAGTTGGAGGACGGTCGGGTGAAGTCCCTCTGGGTGTTCACCAATCCCAAGACGGGCTACGCGTACCAGGCGTTCCGCAGCGACGCCCCGGCCGGCGAGGAGACGATAACCGTGCCGGCGAAGGTGGTCTCCGACGACGGGCGGACGGTGGTGAACTTCATCAACCGTTCGACGGCGAGCATCTCGATCCTGCACGCGGACCTGGCGCTGCTGTACCGCACGGGGGCCTTTGAGTGGAATTTCGTGCGGGCGTGCCTGCTGATGCTGCTGGCGTTGGCGTTCCTGTCGGCGCTGGGGTTGTTCGCGGGCAGTTTCGTGTCGTTCCCGGTGGCCTGCCTGCTGTGTTTCTGCGTCCTGCCGTATACGGTGGGCGGGTCGTTCCTGGCCTCGGCCACCCGGGCGGACAACTCGGCGGGCATGATGCTCAGCCATCTGGCCTACCGGGGCATGACGGTGCTGCTGCCGGACCTGATGCAGACGCTGCCCACCGACCACCTGGTCCAGGGGCTGCATCTGTCGTGGCTGGGCCTGGCCCGGATCGCCGTGGCGACGGTGGCGGTGCGGGCCATGCTGGTCCTGGCGTTGGCGTGGGCCATCTTCCGCAACCGGGAACTGGCCCGGGTGCAGGTATAGACGAGCGACGGACCCGGCGCGGCCGGGACGGGCGTGGAGAGTGCGGTGAAGAGTTATCCGAGGCTCATTCAGGTGTTGGCCCTGCTGGTGGCCGCCGCCCTGCTGGCGGCGGCGGGACTGGTGCAGGGACCCCTCGACGAGGCCCGCCGCCACGACGAGATCCTCACCGACGCGGAGGCCGCCTCCAGCCTCCTGGAAGTCATCCCCGGCGGGCTGCGGGCCCCCATCATCGCCTACCTCTGGATCCGCGTGGAGGACCTCAAACAGAACGACAAGTACTACGAGATCATGCAGCTCTCGGACATGATCTGCCGCCTCCAGCCTCGCTTTCCGGGCGTGTGGGACTACCACGCCTGGAACATGGCCTACAACATCTCGGTCAAGACCCACACGCCGGAGGAGCGATGGCTGTGGGTGAATAACGGCGTGGAACTGCTGCGCGACAAGGGCATCCCCTACAATCCCAAGAGCATCATCCTCTATCGACAGCTCGCCTGGATCTTCAACCATAAGATCGGCGACTTCATGGACGAGATGCACATGACCTACAAGGCCCACCTGGCGTCGATCTTCCAGCGGCTGCTGGCCAGCCCGCCCTACGGGACGACCCAGGAGACCATCGACGGCTTCCGCCCCGTCGCCCAGGCGCCGCTGGACCGCACCCGCCAGGGAGACGACGTCGTTCCCGGGCAGCGCCGGCTGATCCAGATGGACCAGCTTGAGGTCCTCAAGAAGCGCCAGCCGGAGGTGGCGACCTACCTGGCCGAACTGGCCCGCCACGGGGTGAGCCTGTCGCACAGCCAGGAGAACCTGCTGGAGGCCTACAACCGTTTCACCCGCGACGAGGCGGTCATGGCCATCCGGCGCGGGCTCAAGCCGGTGGAACCCCCGGACAAGCCGCTGGCCGACCTGATCAACGACCCGAAGGTCGCCGCGGCCCGCTCGGCCCTGCTGGCATTCGTGCGGGCCCAGGTCCTCTGGAACCGCTACCGCATGGACCCCCAGTGGATGCTCACCGTCATGGAGCGCTACGGGCCGGTCGACTGGCGCCTGCCCTGGGCCCACGCCCTCTACTGGACCACCCTGGGCATCGAGAGGACACAGGGACTCGGCAGCGAGAACATCGAGTACATCAACACCGATCGAAACATCCTCAACGCCCTCAAGGCCCTGACCTGGTACGGGCGGCTGACCATGATCGAGAATCCCGACAACGGCGACAACCCCGAGGTCTTCATGCTCAGCGACCTGAGGTTCGTCGATTCCTGCCAGGCCGAGCACGACCGTCTCATCCGGGCCCGCCTGGCCGTGGCCAAGAAGGAAAACTACCGGAGTAACATCCTGGCCGACGGGCACATCAACTACCTCTCGTCGGCTGTGCAGATGCTCTACGCCGCCCACCGGCGCGACAAGGCCCGCGAACTCATGCAGTTCGTCCTGGACCACTACGGGGCCAAGAACCCCGCCTGGAAACTGCCCCTGGAAGAGTTCGTCTACCGCATCTTCGAGCAGGACGGCCGGCCCATCACCGAGGTCGCGATGAGCCAGATCACCATGAGCATCGAAACCGCCCTGCTGGCCATGCTGACCGAGCAGTCGGAGATCGTGGCCGACTCCATCGCGCACGCCAAGAAGGTCCTTGCCGCCTATCTCAAGGGCCTGCCCGAGCGGCTGAAGAAGTTCCAGCCGGACCTGAGCTATGTGCTGGAGCAGATGGCCGCACGCCTGTTGGTGCATCCGCGGTCGCTGGGCTACAACCTCTCGCTGGTGGACCGCTCGCGGCTGTACGTCCAACTCGGCGCCGAGACGCGGGGGATGATCTACGACTTCATCGCCCCGCCGCTCCAGCAGGAGTGCGCCGCCTTCGAGATGGACTTCGCCAAGCTCTTCCCGACTCCGCCGAACCTGGAACAGGCCCGCCAGACGATTCGCAAGCGCATGGAAGAAGCGACCGAGAGGAACCAGGCCCTGCCGAAGTGAGTTCCTCGTTCAGGAAACGGTCCGCCGCCAAGTTCCGTAGCGATTCCGTGCCCGCCCCAACGGCCGATCACGGGCCCGTTAACGGGCAATCCTCGCAGTTCCAAGGTGTTTCTCAGGGCTTGGCGATGACGCGGACGAGGTTGTCGTCTTTCACGGCGATGCCCCAGGCCGCGCCGTCTGGGGTGAAGCCTATCCACCGAGCCACTGTTTCTTTGTACTCTCCGATCAACTGGTCGTCCCAGTAGATCGTCGTCGCGGTCGTCCAGAGCAGGTGCTGGCCGTCAGGGCTGAACGCAACGGCGCGGGGGCGTTCGCCCGCGCCGAAGACGGCGGTCGGCGCCGCGTCTCCGCCGACGTCGTAGACGTTCAGCCCACAGTCGCGCGAGCCGTCGGCCCTTCGGCCCGAACACGACCGTGCCCATCCCGTAGGCCCGCTGGGGCCCATCCAGGGGCTTTCCGTCCAGGAAAACGCGCCAGCCCTCGCGGGATTGCCCGGCCCAGGCCACGTGCTTGGAGTCCGGGCTGAATTGCAGGCTGCCCTTGGCGCAGCGCTGGAGGTCCGGGCCCGGCTGACCGTCGACGACGTAGCGGCGGCTTATTCCGTCCCGCACGGCGTAGGCGAAGCGTTGGCTGTCCGGGCTGAACACGATCTGCTCGACGTCGCTCCACTTGCCTTGCGGCTGACCGTCCAGCAGGACGGGGAACGCGTTGTCGATCTTCGCGCTGAACGCCACGTGCTTGCCGTCCGGGCTCATCGTCAGGTTTTCCCCGCTGGCCAGCCAGTAGTCCTTGCCCGTTTCCTTTCCGTCGTGGACGAGCACGCACATCGTGCCGGTGTAGAGTTGCTGGGGTTTGCGCTCGCGAAGGAAGGCGCTGTGCTTGCCGTCAGCGCTGAAGACGACTCGTCCGTCTTTGATGCGGAACTGCGGCTGGCCTCGCTGATCGCCGACGACCACGGCGTACTGGCCCTTGTCCCAGGCGACGTAGACCACCACGTGGCTCGCGGCGGGATGGAACTGCAGGCTGTTGGGATTGATTCCGTTGTGCGTGGGCCCCGCCTTGCCGTCGACCACGACGTTCTCCTCGCCATCGCGCTTCCGCGCCGCGTAGGCCACGTGCTTGCTGTCGGGGCTGAAGAAGAACTCATTCGAGACCGGCCCCTGGTAGGGGTCGCTCGCCTTGCCGTCGACGACCGCCGCCATGCCCACGCCCGCCGGCTTCCAGTAGGCCCAGCGACGCCCGTCGGGGCTGAACGTCAGCCCCACGCTGCCGCGGCGAATCTCCTGCCACGGGGCGAGTGTCTCGTGTGTGACCTTGCCCGAAAACGGCTTGGCTGGCGGTTTCGGCGCGGCCCAGACCGGACCTCCCGCCGTTGTGACGAGCGCAGCAAGCGTCACCAGAACCAACCCGGGAAAACGCCGCCCCGAATGCGATGGACACATAGTCTTCTCCCTTCACCACGAATTCCCGGTTGACGGGCCCGACTCCGCGGCCGGCCCGGGCTGGCCTTATTATAGGCCTTCGGAGTTGAGCCGATACCCCGTCCTGGACTTTTTCCGTCCCTGAGGGAAAAGAAGGAGGGAACCTCCTTCTCCAATGAATGGTCCATGCAAGCCGCCCGGGAAGGCGTTCGACCCCTTTGGGCTATGCGAACAGCGCCTCGACGAACTGGTCGGGGTCGAAGGGCTCGACGTCCTCGTAGGTCTCGCCCAGTCCGACGAACTTGACCGGGAGGTTGACCTCGTTTCGGATGGCCACGACGATGCCGCCCTTGGCCGTGCCGTCGAGTTTGGCCAGGAAGATGCCGGTAACGTCGATGGCGGCGGCGAAGGCCTTGGCCTGGTTGATGGCGTTCTGCCCGGTGGTGGCGTCGAGGACCAGCAGGACCTCGTGCGGGGCGGAGGGGATCTTCTTGGCCACCACGTTGCGGATCTTGGTCAGCTCCCGCATGAGGTTGTCCTGGGTGTGGAGCCGCCCGGCGGTGTCGACCAGGAGGATGTCGGCCTTGCGGCCGACGGCGGCGTCACAGGCGTCGTAGACAACGGCGGCGGGGTCCGACCCGCTGCCCTTGACGATCTCGACGCCAATGCGGTTGGCCCAGATGTCGAGTTGTTCGACGGCTGCGGCGCGGAACGTGTCGGCGGCCGCCAGGCAGACCTTCTTGCCCTCGCTCTTGAACTGGTAGGCGAGCTTGGCGACGCTGGTGGTCTTGCCCGCGCCGTTGATGCCGGCGACCAGCACGACCGTCGGGGGCGTGGGCGAGATGCGCAGCGAGCGGTCGGCGGGCGGCCAGTACTTCTTGAGTTCGTCCTTGAGGAAGCCGATGACGTCGTCGCCCGAGCCGATGCGCTTGTCCTTGAAGGCGGCCTGGAGGTCCTGGCGGATCTTCATGGCCGAGGCCACGCCGAAGTCGGCCTGGATGAGTGTGGCCTCAAGTTCGTCCATGAGGTCTTCGTCAAGCTGGCGTCCGGAGACGAGCATGCGGATGGCGCCGAAGAACTTCTGCCTGGTCTTGGCCAGGCCCGCTTTGAGCTTGTCGAATGCCTTGCTGAAGATACCCATGTGTGGTCTTACGCCTGCGGCGGTTGGGGGTTGGGGGGGGGCTCGTCGCCGCGGCTGGGGGCGATCTCCCGGGAAACGGCATCCAACACGCCGTTGATGAAGCGGGGGCTTTCGGTGGTGGAGAATTCCTGGGCCAGGACCAGGGCCTCGTTGATGACAACCTTCTTGGGGCTCTGTCCCTGGCGCAGCTCGTGGACGGCCAGGCGAAGGATGTTGCGGTCGACCAGGGCCAGTCGCGAGAGGCTCCAGTGCTTGGCGTGGCGGCTGAGGAGCTGGTCGCAGCCGTCGCGATTATCCAGCACGCCGTCGAGGAACTCGCGGGCGGTCACGCGGGTGTCCAGCGGGTCGTCGCTATCCATGATGAACTCGCGGACCAGGTCCAGAGACTTCAGCCCCTGCACGTCGAGGCAGCAGAGTGCCTGGAGTGCCAGTCGTCTTGAGCGATGACGCTTGCTCACAATTACTTCTTGGCTGGCCCGGCTGGGAGTTGGTCGATCAGGTTGGCCATCTCGATGGCGGCGGTGGCCGCGTCGGCGCCCTTGTTGCCGGCCTTGGTGCCGGCCCGCTCGATGGCCTGGTCGATGGTGTCGCAGGTAAGGACGCCGAAGATGCAGGGCACGCCGGTCTGGAGCGTGGCCTGGGCGATGCCCTTGGTCACCTCGCTGGCGACGTACTGGTAGTGGTCGGTCCCGCCGCGAATGACGGCGCCCAGACAGATGACGGCGGCGTATCGCCCGCTGGATGCCAGCTTGAGAGCCAGCAGGGGGATCTCGAAGCTCCCGGGCGACCAGACGACCTCGATGTCGTCGTCGGCCACCCCGTGGCGCTTCAGGGCGTCCATGGCCCCGCCCAGCAGCTTGTTGGTAATGAACTCGTTGAACCGGCTGACCAGCACGGCGAACTTTGCCTTGGCCGGGGCCAGCAGTTTGCCTTGATATTCTTTCATGGCAGTTTCCTCGATGCAAACTATAGCCGATTTCGCCGGTTTTGGCAACTGCGGCGAAATTCTATGAGTCCTATCGGACTCATGGGACCTTTGGGACCTGGAAATCTTGAGCGAGCATCACCGCACCAGGTACATTACCAGAAACGCCAGTTGGGTCAGAAAATTAGACGCCAGCAAGGCGCGGCGCGTGAGCCCGCCGTCCAGGCGGCAGAGGGCGAGGCCGCCCAGGAGGGCGGCGGCCAGCGGCACGGCCGGGCGCCACCAGCCCAGGTAGTGCAGGTAGACGAAGCTCAGTCCCAGGGGCAGGGCCATCAGGGCGGCGGCGGTGAAGGCCCCGCAGCCGCGGGCGAAGGCGGCGACCGCGGGCTCGGTCCGCTCGCACGGACGGCAGAACTGGGTGAGGATGATCATGGCCCAGGCCCCCCACAGGGGCATCAGCAGGAGCACGCGCTGGACGGCCAGCGGATACAGCCAGGCCCACTGCTGGGGCGAGTGCAGTTCCCGGTAGTCGTGGGGGCGGATGCACAACAGCAGCATGAACAGGGCGATGGTGACGGCCGCGATGGCGGCTGCGCGCCCGCCGACGTCGCGGGAGAGATAGCTGCAAAACGCCACCAGGGGCCGGCGGACGAGCCAAAGGACCATCACCGAGCCCACCACCGCGACCTGGACCAGATAGACGCCCGTGTAGTCGCCAAAGAACGTCCAGCAAGTGCTCCACAGCCAGCCCAGCAACATGCCCCACAGCAGGCTGACCACCGCCAGGTCCAGCCACGCGCGGGCAAACTGCTCGCTCGGCCGGGCGGCCAGGGCGTCGTCCTCAGCCGTCAGCAGCATGTAGCCGCCGCGATGGCCCAGCCACCCGGCCAGCGCAGCCAGCGACGACCAGACCCTTGCTACTGTCGGATTTTGCCTGAGACTCCCCAAACGAGGTACCGTGTTCCTTTCCGGGACAGTCAGTCGCGAGCCGAGGCCAGAGCCTACGCCGAAAGCACCCTGGAGTCAATGACCGTCCGGCCCTGGACGGGGCGTAAGGAGCGCCGTGGCGGGCTGAGGCCGCGGACAAGCACCGATCGCTACTCCAGGCTTGCCAGGGCCTCCTTGGCCTTGGCAGCCTCCTTGCTCTCGGGGTACTTCTCGATGACCTCCCGGAAGAGGGCGATGGCCTTGTCTTTGAATCCGGCTTTGTGGTAGTTCTGGGCCCGGATGAGGGCCTTTCCGCTGCCGCTGTCGCCCGGGCGCGAGAGCAGGGGGCCGAAGGCCTTGTCGGCCTTGAGGGCCTCGACGTCCTGTGCGGCCTGCTTGCCGTAGTCGGAGGCGGGGAAGAGGCGCGCCAGGCTCTCCAGCATCCGTGCCACGCGGACGACCTCGCCCTTGGGCATGAGCTTGATCCGGCTGACGCGGTCGGCGGGCTGGCTGGTGGGCGTCTTGCCGGCCTTCTCTTCCAGCGCGCGGCGGGAGGCGAAGAAGCGATCCAGGATCTGGTCGATCATCTCGTTCATCGCCTCGGCTTTGTTCTGCTGGATCGCCGCCTGGGCATCGGTGTCGTTCTCGGCCTTCTTGAGCTGGTCGCGGGCGAGTCTGGCCGAGGGGAGCGGCCCGAACTGGTAGCTGACCAGCCGGAAGGTCCGCAGGGCCTCGTTGTACTTGCCGCCGCGATAGGCGTCCACGGCGGACTTGAGCATCTCCATGCCGGCGCCGTCCAGCTTGGTGTACAGGTCGATCAACTCCTGGGCCTGAGCGTCGGTGGTGCGGAGGGCCTTGGCCACGTCCAGGGCGTCTCGGGCCTCCAGGTATCGCTTCTGGGCGATCATCTCCTCGGCCAGCTTGATCTTGCCCTCGTAGCCGCGGCGCATCCGGTTGAGTTCGACGTTGGGGTCTTCCTTGATCGTGCCCATACCGACGGTCGAGCCGTTGGTGGTCCTCATGCCCGTGTTGATCTGGCCCGCGGCCGGCAGGGCCGCCAGTAGAACCGCGATCCAGGACAGGTGCTTTGTCATGGTTCGTCCTTTCGCTCGAAAGTCGGCCAAAGCTCGAGCGGCGAGACGCCGCCTCTACAGCGCCGCCTTGGCCAACAGGCGCAGGCGTGGATCGGCGTCATCTCTCATCGCCGCCGCGCGCGCCTGCCAGTCGGTTGGCCGGTGCGTCACATACAATTCTAACACCCGCAGACGGACCAGGCTGGAAGAATCTCGCCAGGCGGGGACCAGCAACTCTCGCATCGTCGCGTCCAGACGGGCCAGGTCCTGGAGCGCGGCGATCATCTCCGCCCGCACCGCGGCGGCGGAGTCGCCCATCAGCGCCCGCATCATCGACAGCAACATGGGCTTGCAGGCATTGGGACCCAGGTCGGCCGGCAGCTTGGTCTCGCCCTCGGCCGCGCGCTCGTGCAGCCGGAGCATCGCCCCCACCCGCCGGGCCGCCCGCATCTTGTCCTCGGCCCGGCCGCGCTTGATGGCCCGGACGATGTCCAGCATGGCGGCGTCGAGGGTGCGCGCGTCCGCGCCCAGGCTCGCGCGGGCAAGCGAGGCCGGCTGCGAACTCGCCCCCGCCAGTTCCCCGGTCACGGTCAGTTCGACGCGTTCCAGCGGGCGGGCGACGAGATAGACGTGCAGCGCGCCGGCATCGAGATCGACGGTGGTACGGACGGCCTGTCCCGGCGCCAGGTAGGCCGGCGCGGGCAGGGTCGCGGGGGGCAGATCGGCGAAGGCCTTGGGCGCCTGCTTGTCGCCGCCCGGCACAGCCCGCAGGCGCACGACAGGCCCGGGCGCCCCGCCGGCAGAGAGGGGAACCAAGGCCTGCCCGGCGTTGGTCAGCGTCACCTCAACCGCCAGCGGCTCGCCCACCGCCGCCACCGCCAAGACCGGAGCGACGCTCAGCGTGAGCCGCCCCGCCGGAGCTGAGGCGGGCGCCGAAGCCGGCTGGGTTCGCGCCGCCGGCGCGGTCGCGGGTGCCAACTGGAGGCGAGCGAAAGGATGGTGCGGGTCCAACTCGAGGGCCCGGCGCAGGAGGGCACGGGCCTGCGCGCCGCGAGCGCGGTTGAACTCGATCGCGGCCGCCTCTACCGCAGCCTGGGCCCGCAGGGCCGCCGGCAGGGCCTGGTCGGCCGCCACGCTGGTCAACATCTCCAGCCGCTGGTCGGCCCTCTGGAGGCGGCGCAGGTGGAGGGCCAGGAGCTGGAGTTGCAGGGCGTGGTCGTCGCTGCGCCGGTTCAAGGCGATCTGGAAGGCCTCGGCGGCGGCGTCATACGCCTCGCCGGTCAGGCGCAGGTCGCCCAGCATGCGAGCGACGCGGGCATCCGTGGGGGCCAGGGCATGGGCGAACTCCAGCAGCGTGACCATGCGAGGGGCCCGCGCCGGGGCGGACGCGTTGAGCAGCAGATTGACGGCCGATCGGTACAGGCTGTCGGCGGCGGGGACTTCGTCGGCGGTCGGGGCGGGAGCCGCTTGGGACGGCGCCGTCGCAGGCGCCGCCGGCAAGGGACCCGCGCCGAGCCAGACCGCCACCAAGACGACGATCCAGATGCGATACCGGGTGAGCATGGCCCTATTGTACACCCGGCGTCGAGAGAGTCACGCGTCAAGGCGGCTTTACCGCAATGACACAGCCACCAGCGTCGGGTCGGAGTACCTCCACGCGCCGTCGGGTCTCTTCCACCGGGCGACCAGGGTGACGACGGAGGCCTTGGGCGGTTTGTCTCGCCAGTCGAGCTGCATCTGGTAAGCCCACATGCCCATCTGCTTGCCCAGGAAGTTGGGCAGGTCTTCGGCGGGGAAACGCCAGGTCTTGCTGGGCTGGGCCTTGACTACTTCTACGGCGGGCACCCTGCTGTCGAAGAGCAGGAACTCCAGTTCGCCCTTGACCGGGACGGAAAGAACCTCGTCGTTGGCGCCCAGGCGGTAGAACTGGACGCGGGCGATGACGCCGTCGGGCCCGGGCTTGTCGTCCCAGTTCAGGGCGGTGGGGCTGGAGCTGAGAGAGAAGGCCGCCACGTCCACCGTCGGCGCCGGCGGGCGCAAGGCCCCCCGTCCGCCGGGCCCTTCGCAGCCGACCAGGGGGAGAGCAAACAGCCAAACCAGCATTTGCCGATTCTTCACCTGCTGAGTCCTTTGTCGGGTCATTGCACCTGCGACAGAAAGTCAGACCACCGTGGGAGCCTATCGGTTCCGCCACAGACTGTGGGTCCTGTGCCCACGGAAGACGTTCAGCCACCGCAGGATGGTCGAGTCCTTGCGGTCGGTCAGCACAACCGACCAGAACCACTCCCCCACTTTGGCTGGAAAGCCGCCTTCGCTGGCGGGCTTGACGGGGATCTCGATCACGTCCTCGGGATGCGCAAGCCCCCACTCGATGAAGCGGGCTGTCTCCGCCAGCATCTCCTGGCGGTACTTCTCCCAATCCGTTCGCTTTGCCAGCGTCTTGATCCGCATCCGCGCACCTTCGCAGCCACGCTCCATGCTATCCGCACCGCCGCCCGGCGTCGTGAAAAAACCGGGTGATGCCGCGCCCGGCGAAGCGTTCTATCAGAAGAACGCACGAAATCGGGAGAATGCGATGCCCAACGCGAACTTTGCCGTGCGACTGGGATGGTCCGCCGTCGCCCTGGCCCTTCTGGGCGGGCCGTTGCCCGGCCAGCCGCCGCGGGAACCGCTCGAACAGGTCCTGTTCGCCAGCGGACAGGGCGGCTACCACACCTACCGCATCCCCGCGCTGGCGGCCACGCCCAAGGGAACGCTGCTGGCCTTCTGCGAGGGGCGCAAGACCAGCCGCTCCGACGCGGGCGACATCGACCTGCTGGTCCGCCGTAGCGAGGACGGCGGGGCGACCTGGTCGAAGCAGCAGATCGTCCACGAGGAGGGCGGCGAGAAGAAGATCACCATCGGAAACCCCTGCCCGGTCGTCGATCGCCGCAGCGGAGCTGTCATCCTGGCGTTCACCCGCAACAACGACCGCGTCTTCGTGACCCGCAGCGACGATGACGGGCGTACGTGGGCGGCACCGACGGAGATCACCGCGCAGGTCAAGAAGAGCGACTGGGCCTGGTACGCCACCGGGCCCGGGCACGGCATCCAACTTGCTCGCGGGCCGCACAAGGGCAGGCTCGTCTTCCCTTGCGACCACCGCGTCAAGGACCAGCCGGAGGGACGGCGGGTAAGCCGCTCCCACGCGTTCTACAGCGACGACGGCGGAAAGACGTTCCAGCTCGGCCGGGACGTCGAGGGTAACGTGAACGAGTGCGAAGCGGTCGAGCTGTCCGACGGCGCCCTGCTGCTGAGCATGCGGAACAGGGACGCGCCGGACCTGCGGGCCTTCGCCGTCAGCAAGGACGGCGGGCGGAGCTGGTCGCCCCCAAAACATCACGAGCAGGTCTACTGCCCCGTCTGCCAGGCGGCCATCCACCGCCATTCGTGGCAGCCGAGCGTGATCCTGTACTCCGGACCCGGCGGCAAGGGGCGGAACAACCTGACCATTCGCGCAAGCTACGACGAAGGCCAGACCTGGCCCATCGCCCGCAGGCTGCACGACGGCGGCAGCGCGTACAGCGACCTGGCCGTGCTGGACGACGGGACCATCTGCTGCCTCTACGAGGCCGACGGGTACAAGACCCTCACCTTCGCGCGACTCAGCCTGAACTGGCTGAAGGCAGGTAAGCCATAAGGCGTTCTCGTCTGGGCCACTGAAGCAGCCAGGCCGGAGACCCTACGGGCGCATCGCAAACGGAGGCGCGCGCTTGTAGTTCCGCCGTAAGGCGGGGTTTGGTGTTCTTGTCAAACGCCCTTACGGGCGCACTACGAACGGAGGCGCGCTCACGACAGCAGCTTGGCCAGGCGGTCGATGCCCTTGTCGATCTGTTCCATGGAGGTAGCGAAGCTGAGGCGGATGCACTTGTCGTCGCCGAAGGCCCCGCCGGGGACGACCGCGACGTTGGCGGAGGCGATGGCGGCGTTGGAGAAGTCGGCGGAGGTCTTGACCTCGATGCCGCCCAGCGTCTTGCCGTAGTGGGCGCTGACGTCCGGGAAGCAGTAGAACGCGCCCGTCGGCTCGACGCAGGTGACGCCGGGGATCTCGTTGAGGCGACGGGCCATGTGGCGCCCGCGGCGCTCGAATTCCCGGCGCATCTTCTCAACGGTGGCCGGGGCTTCGGGGCTGGTGTAGGCGGCCAGGGCGCCGGCCTGGGCGAAGCTGACGGGGTTGGTCGTCTCGTGGCTCATGAGGCGCTTGATCGCGCCGATGACGTCCTTGGGCCCGGCTACCCAGCCCAGGCGCCAGCCGGTCATCGAGTACGTCTTGGCCAACCCGTTGACGGTGATGGTCCGCTCGCCCAGGCGCGGGTCCAGTGCGGCGAACGACACGAATTTCGTGTCGCCGTAAACGAGCTTCTCGTAGATCTCGTCGGAGATCACGATCAGGTCGGTCTCCAGGACCACGTCGGCCAAAGCCTTGAGCTCAGCCGGCGTGTACGTCACGCCGGTGGGGTTGGAGGGCGAGTTCAGGATGAGCGCCTTGGCGCCCTTGGCGGCCTGGCGGAGTTGGTCGGGCGTGATCTTGAAGTTGTTCTCGACGCCCGCGTGGATGATCACGTTCTCGCCGCCGGCGAGTTTGACCATCTCGACATAGCTGACCCAGTAGGGCGCGGGGATGATCACCTTGTCGCCCGGGTCCAGCAGGACCTGGCAGAGGTCGTAGAGGGCGTGCTTGCCGCCGAAGGTGACGACGACCTGGTCGGCCTTCACATGCACGTCGTTCTCGCGGGCGAGCTTGTCGGCGATGGCCTGGCAGAGCTTGGCGCCCTGTCGCGGGCCGTACTTGGTGTCGCCGGCGTCGAGGGCGGCCTTGCAGGCGTCCTTGATGAACTGGGGCGTGTCGAAGTCCGGCTCGCCGGCCCCGAAGCCGACCACGTCAATGCCCTGGGCCTTCAGCTCGTTGGCCTTGGCCGTGATGGCCAGCGTCTCGCTGGCCCCGACTACGGAAATTCTCTGCGAAAGCTTCATGATCCTCTTCCCGGTTTGTGAATCATACGCCTCGTTCCAGGAGCGACCGAAACACCATAGCGGGAAATCGAGATTTGTCAACGATAAAGCATTTGCCCGGCTTAACGATGCGGGGCGTAATATTAGCTATACTTATTTCGCGATAAGGCAGGCATTATAGTACCGCCCGCGCTCACGGAAGGATGTCCGGTTTGGTCATTCAAGGTCAGGCGCTCCACGGGCTGCGTGCCATATCCTCAAGATCTGGATCGCCGCCCGCGCATCATCGACCTGATAGACGATCCGGTATGGTCGCAAGATGGATTCGCGTACGGACTCTCCCCCTTTTTCCGGCACCAGTCTATTTGAAAGGGGCAATTCGGCGGCTCGTTGGATACGCGTCAGTATGCGACCGGCTAGACTGGCAGCACTTGATGGATCGTCCAAAGAAATGAACTCGACGATCTCCTTGAAGTCCTCGACAGCGGTCTGAGACCAGACTATTTTGAAAGCCATTCCTTTAGACTCTCCTTCACTTCCTCATGTGGAACGACTTTCCCGGCCTTGATATCCGCCAGACCCTTGTCGATACCCGCAAGGAAGCGGATGCGTTCACTGATGTCTTCCCACGTGGCCGTATCCGGAAGCTCTTGGATAGTCTTGATGGCCCTGTCTTTGGTCGTCATAGCACTAGTATACCGCAATTCGCTTCCGCCCGCCAACGGACTTGGCCGGGCGGGCAGTTCGCAACCTACGGCCGCACCTGCGCAGGGGCGGTGGCGGCGGGTAGAGTGGCGGCACGATTCTGCTGCACCTTGGCCAACACCTGCTGGATCGGAAATCCTGACCGCATCATTTCGCGGCCGACTGTCAAAAGGGAGAACCATACCACGGCGGCCGTCAGCACCAAGGCCGCCTTGGCCGCCGTTCTCTGGGGCCGGGACGCCAGCCACACGAGCCCAACCGCCCCGGGCAATGCCGCCCCCATGACCACCGCCCCGCATGCCCCAGCGACGGATTCATCGGCACGTTCTGCGCCTTGCACAGGGAACGGTGGAAGGACACCATCATCACAGCCTCAAAGACCCAAACGGCTGACAACACTGCCAGCACTACCGCCACGGCCTGCAATACGTTCAGTTTCCGCGCCATCGCATCTCCCCTTCATCCTGCCCTGGTATCGGCGTCTGCATGTTACGCCCCTGACAGGCTACAGCCTGCTGGCTACTGGCTACTGGTTACCGGTTGCACCCGGGGCGGGGAAACCAGCCCCGGCGTCGTCCAGCACGAGGACCCAGTCGTTGCCGCGTGCGGGCTGGCCCGGCGGGGTGAACTCGCGGACGCCCGTGTTGGCGAACTCGCCGATCGCCTTCGCCACGCCGCTCCGCGTGTCGTACCACCAGGCCTTGACCCTCGCGCCGCTGATCTTGCCCAGGTTTACCTTGACCGCCCTGCCGGTGGGCACGTAGACGAAGGCGTAGCCCTTGCCCCGGGCGGCTTGCACGTGATCCGCGCCTTTGCCGGCCCCGCTCGCGATCAGCGACTGGTCGGGCACGCGCTCGAGCATGGGGCGGTTCTGCATCAGCCGCCGGGCCACCAGCATCTGCCAGGCGCCGTCCAGGTCGAGCACTTCATCCCAGTAGTGGCGGACCGGCTGGGGCCAGGGCATCTTGGGCAGGCGCTTGTGGCGCATCATCCAGATCGGGTGGCAGCCGTAGGTGTGCCCGTGCCCGCCGGCCAGCAGGTTCCAGTAGGCGGCCTGGCGGCAGTCGTAGTCGTCGAACCACTGGTCCTTCTGCTTGGCGCCGCGGACGGAATGGTCATCGTAGCGCGGCTCGGCGTCCATGCAGGGCTTGGTCGGCTGGAGGGCGTAGTCCGCAGCCACCATGTCGTAGTTGGCCAGGTCCCTGGCCCGATGCCCGGACTGGAGCATGTTGAAGTCGAGCCACTGCTCGTCGTGCAGCCAGCGCGACGAGCTGTTGCCGCCCATCGGGTGGAAGGTGATGAGATGCCGTCCGCCGTCGCCCTCGCGCAGGCCCTGGGCCATGGCGCGGATGATCTGCCGGTGCTTGTCGTTCTCGATGGGGCGGTCGCCCCCGAGGATCCAGATGATCGGTTTGTCCTTGTAGCGCCGGCCCAGCCATTGGCCGTAGGTCTTGGCGTTGGCGGGGGTGAAAATCTCCGGCCCCTTGCCCCACTTCTTGTTCCACTTGTCACCCCAGGTGGGCAGCATGCCGATGAACATGCCCTTGGACTCAGCCAAGTCCACAATGAAGTCCACGTGGTCCCAGTAGTCGTTGCGCGGGCCGTCGACCACGGCTGGACGGGTCGGATCGCTGTCGATCAGGGGTCGATGCCCATAGGCGTTGGGCACGTTCAGCCCGTCCAGTTCAGCCAGGGCCACCGCCTGGATGACGGTGAACCCTTTCTGGCGGCGGTTCTCGAGGTACTTCTGGGCTTCCTCGCGGTCCAGGCGGTTGAACAGCTCCCAGGCCGTGTCGCCCAGGTAGAAGAACGGCGTGCCGTCGGCATGGACGAGGAAGCGCTTGGAGTCGGAGACCCGCAGCGGGCCATGGCCAAGGCCCACCGAGCCCCCCTGCCAGGGCGCGGGCTCGGCGGCGGGGGCGAGCGACGCACAGCATTGGAGCAGGATCACGCACAGGACCGTAAGGCGCGGCATGGTTGGTCTCCTTCGGTTCGGCTGGCGGGATTATATCACGAACGAAGGCAGGACAGGCGTTTCGCCTGTCCGGGATGCCTGACCCACGGGACCCAAAAAAGAACTCGGCGGAGACCTGAGTCTCCGCCGAGCGTTGATTCCGCGTTCCGCAACCTGCCGACAGGCAGGTCCGAATTCCGCAATCCGCTAGTCTCCGTAGCCGGTCTTGGAGATGGCGGTGGGGAAGTCCAGGCGGGCATAGCCGCGGCCGAACTTGACCATGACGATCAGCCAGCTCAGCAGGGCCAGGCCGGGCCAGCCCAGGAACTTGAAGTAGAAGCGGATGGTGGCCGACAGATTGTCGGTCGTGCCGACCAGGTCGGTCTTGAACTGTCGGATGCCGTCGAGGACCGATACGTTGCCGGCCGCGGGCACGAACAAGCCCACGCAACGGGCGGTGGGCTGGAATATCTGGTCCCACGGGGTCAGGAAGACCAGCAGCAGCAGCGACCAGAAGAATGCGCTGACCAGGGGCCGGACCCCGCCGAGCTGCCCGAACAGGGCGACCTGGAAGCCGATCAGCAGCGTCAGCGACAGCAGGATGGCGGCCACGAAGCCCACGTACTTCAGGATGGGCATGGCGATGTTGAGGACGAACTTGGCGGTCTGGATGGGGTCGCCGGCGGCGGGCTTCGCCGGGCCGGTCGCGGGCGTGGGGGTTGGGGCCTTCTTCTCGTCCGCCTTGGCCGGCGTGGCCTCGTCTCTGGGCGTCTCGGGCACGTTGGCGGGCTTGACGGCGGCCTTGCCGGACGTCTCATTCAGCAGCGTGGTGAACTCCACGACGATAAACGAACCCAGAAAGACCACCAACGTCAGGACGGTCAGCAGGGACAGCCAGAACTTGGCCATCCGGATCGAGCGGAACGCATCGGCGTATTCCGGCACGGCGGTTTCTTGTCGCAGCTGTTGCATGGCCTTTCCTTTCTTCGGGCGGCGCCCGGCAATAAATGACGGAACGTGCGGTGATCCAGTTAGAGGAGCTTGGCGGCGGCGGCGAAGGCCTCGTGGGCTGCCTGGATCGTCTGATCCACCTCGGCGCTACCGTGAGCGGCAGAGACAAACATCGCCTCGAACTGGCTCGGGGCCAGGTACACCCCGCGGTCCAGCATCGCATGGAAATACGCGGCGAAGGCGGCTTTATTGCTGGCGGTGGCCGTTTTGTAATCCACCACCGGCGGCGGGGCAAAAAAGCAGCAAAGCATGCTCCCTACGCGGTGGAAGGTCACCCGGTTCTGGAGCCCGGCCGCCGCAGCCGCCTGGCGCAGTCCCGCGTCGATCGCGGCTGACGTCTTCTCCAGGTTCTCGTAGAATCCGTCCTCCCGCAGCAGGCGCAGCGTCGCCAGCCCGGCGGTCATGGCCACCGGGTTGCCCGAGAGCGTGCCCGCCTGATAGACCGGGCCTTCCGGGCTGAAGTTCTTCATGATCTCTCGCGAGGCCCCGACCGCCCCCACGGGCATCCCCCCGCCGATGATCTTGCCCAGGGTGGTGATGTCCGGGCGGATGCCGAACAGCCCCTGCGCCCCGGCCAGCGACAGGCGGAAGCCCGTCATCACCTCGTCGAAGATCAGCATGGCCCCGTGACGGGTGCACAGGTCCCTCAGGCCCTGGAGGTAGCCGTCGGCCGGCGGGACCACGCCCATGTTCCCCGCCACCGGCTCGACCAGCATCGCCGCCACCTGAGCCTCGTGCTCCTCCATCGCCGCCCGGACGGCGGGCAGGTCGTTGTAGGGCGCCAGCAGCGTGTCCGCCGTCGCCCCGGCCGGCACGCCGGGGCTGCTGGGCACGCCCAGGGTCAGCGCGCCGCTGCCGGCCTGCACCAGCAGGCTGTCCGCGTGCCCGTGGTAGCAGCCCACGCACTTGATGATCTTGCTGCGCCCGGTCGCGCCGCGGGCCAGGCGGACCGCCGACATCACCGCCTCGGTCCCGCTGGAGACGAACCGCACCTGCTCGATGGACGGCACAGCCGCCGCCACCGCCTCGGCCAATTGCGTCTCCAACTGCGTGGGCGCACCGTAGCTGGTGCCCAGGCGCACCGCCTTGGCCATCGCCACCACGACTTCCTCGTGGGCGTGGCCCAGGATGGCCGGACCGTAGGCCGCGACGTAGTCGACGTACTCATTGCCGTCGACGTCGCTGAGCCGCGCCCCCCGGGCCTTGGCGATGAACGGAGGGACGCCCCCGACGGCGGCGAACGCCCGTACGGGCGAGTTCACCCCGCCCACCAGCACGTTGCGGGCCCGCTCGAAGGCGGCCTGCGAATTGGAGGTCTTTCGGGTCACGGCTCTTCGATCCCTTCATGCAAAGCAACATCATACGCCTGCGCCGGGGCGGACCGCAATCGGCAATTGGGTGGTGGACCAGGGACCGTTGAAGAGGAGACTCCCGCCCCGCGCCGCGACCGGAGTACGGGCTGCCGGCTACCGGCTTACTGGCTACTGGCTACTGGCTACTGGCTACCAGTTACCGCATGAGCACCCAGTACACGACCAGCCCGACCACGATCCGGTAGACGCCGAAAGGCGTCATGCCGTGTTTGGACACCCACCGCACGAAGGCCTCCACCGCCAGCACCGCCACCAGGGCCGATACCCCCAGCCCCACGAGGATCGCCCCGGGCCCGGCGTAGAGCAGGAGCTTGTCGAAGTCCTTCACCACCTCCAGGCCCGCCGCCGCCGTCAGCACCGGCAGGGCCAGCAGGAAGCTGAACTCCGCCGCGGTCAGCGGCGACAGCCCCACCAGCAGCGCCGCCACGATCGTCGTCATCGACCGGCTGGTGCCCGGCCAGAGCGCCAGGCACTGGGCCAGCCCGATGATCAGGGCCTGTCGGTAGGTCATCGCGTCCAGCGAGGTCGTCCGCGGCGCATGCCGGCGCCGGTACAGTTCGACGCCCACCATCACCACCCCCCCCACCACCAGCGCCCCCGCCACCGGCAGCGGGAAGAACAGATACTCCGTGATCCTCTTGTGCAGCGCCAGCCCCACCACCGCGGCCGGCATGAAAGCCACGATCAGCAGCCCCAGCAGCCGCCGCCCGTCCGGATCGCCGCGAAACAACCCCACGCCCACCTGCTGCAGCCGCCGCCAGTACAGCACCGCCACCGCCAGCGCCGCCCCGATCTGAATGACCACGTTGAAGGAGTCCAGGGCCTCGTTCTTGAGCCCCCCGCCGTTCTCCAGCCCGATCCACCGCCCGGTCAGGATCAGATGACCCGTGGAGGAAACCGGCAAGTACTCGGTCAGCCCCTCCACAGCGCCCAACACGGCCGCCTGCCAGCCCTTGATCCGCACCGCCGGCGCGGAGGTGGACCCGGCCGGCTTGGCCCGCAGCCGATGCACCACCGCCAGCGAGCCGGCAATCAACAGCAGGCCCACCACAATCGTGATCTGGATTCGGCGCTTCTGAGACATAGCCCGTCCTGAAAACTCCATCCCTCTTCATCGACCGTTTGCCTCCGCCACATGCGGGAAAGTGGACGCCGCTTCCGCTTCCCGCTCTCGGCAGGCTGTAAGGCGGAGGCCCGGTTCGCCCCACCCGTCCCCCTGTCACTTTCCCGGTGCGAATAGCTGGAATTCGTTGATGGTCGGCCCGTCGCTCGCGTCGAGAATGTTCAGCCGCACGTGCCCCACCGTCACAGCCTCGAAACTCTTGACGTACTGGGCCGGCGTCGTCGTGCCGCTCAGGATGGTCTTCCAGTCCTCGCCATCCTTGTATTGCAGCTCGAACTTGCGGACCCGCGCGGCATACCGCGGGTCCTGGACGATCCGCACCCGCCCCACCGCCGTCGGCTGGCCCAGATCCACCTCCAGCCAGGCCGAGGTCGTGCCCGCGTCGGTGGCCCAGCGAGTGTCTTCGTCGTCGTCCAGGGCCTTGGCGGCTGAGTACTGATGCATCTTCTGAAAGACGTTCGAGGCGGAGGCCTTTTTCCCGCTGCTCAGGCAGCCGGCCAACGCCGCGGGCTTGACGTCCGCGGCGGGACCGTCCAGCTTCAACGCCACGATCGTGTCGATGTCCTGGCGGTCCGCCGGCGCCACGCGTATCTCCACGCCCTCCTCGCCCTGCTTCACCTCCGCCCTGCCCCCGGTCAGGGCGGTCGCAGACAGCACCTTGCGGTTGATCGCCGGCAGGACGAGCGAGTCGCCCGGCCATTTCAGCACGTGCACGTAGATGGTGTCGTCCTTGTACGTGGTGCAGCCCCAGGGCCCCGGGCGGATGGGCCCGCCGCGGGTGGCGTAGATGGTCTGCCCGTACCTGGCCAGCCACTGGCCCATCTCCTTGAGTCGCTCGACCTGTCGCGGCTCGATCTCGCCGGTGGGCATCGGGCCGACGTTGAACAGCAGGTTGCCGTCGCCCCCCGCGCACAGGATGAGCGTGTGCAGGCACTGCTGGAGCGATTTCATCGTGTCGGCGGGCTTCCAGGCCCACTGGCGGCAGATCGTGATGCACGACTCCCACGGGCGGTGGACCTGGTAGCGGCCGATCGTCTGCTCGGGCGTGTCGAAGTCGGCCGGCAGGCCGCAGCGATTGTTGATCAGGATGCCCGGCTGGAGCTTGCGGATCAGCGCGAACAGTTCCGGGGCGTTCCAGTCCTTGGCCGAGCCGCCCAGCCCGTCGAACCAGATGATGTCCACCCGCCCGTAGTTGCTCAGCAACTCGCGGACCTGCCCGTGCAGATACTCGATGTAGCGAGCGTGGTCGGCGGTGCGATAGTCCGGGTGGTGCGAGTCGGGCTGGGAGTAGTAGAACCCCAGGCGGATGCCCGCCTCGTGGCAGGCGTCGGCCAGTTCCTTGACCACGTCACGCTTGAACGGGCTTTGGGGACTGGTGATCTTGTAGTCGGTGAGCTTGCTGTCGAACTCGCAGAACCCGTCGTGGTGCTTGGTGGTGAAGACCAGGTACTTCATCCCGGCGGCCTTGGCGATGGCGACCCACTCCTTCGCGTTGAAAAGGGTGGGGTTGAAGTCCTTGTAGAGGGCGTCGTAGACAGCCGCGGGGAACTTGCCCCCGCGCCGTCCGTTGGGTCCCGGGTTGCGCGACCATCCGATCTCCGTGCCCTTGAGGCTGATCGGGCCCCAGTGGATGAACATCCCGAACCGCGCCTCGCGCCACCACTGCATCCGGGCATCGCGCTGCTGGGGCGTCTCGGCGGCCGGCGGATCCTCCGCGCGGACCGGCCCCGCGCCGAGCGCCAGCGCCGCCAGGACCCACGCTACGAACGAACAACCGAGCGATAGATGGGACATGGTTATCACCTCGATGCCGCGATTGGCGGGCGGCACGCGCTTCATTATCTCCCCGCCGCCTCCGCGAGGCAAAGCGGAATGTGATTCGCCTCTCAGCCTTCGATCTCGCGGATGCCCCTCATGCTCCCGTGCACGCCCTCCGAGAGCCGCAGGTATTCCAGGCCGGCCGGGTCATGGCCCAGCAGGCGGCTACCCACCGCGTCCACCGCCACCGGGTCCAGCGACGCCAGGATCAGGTTCAACCGCTTCGGCGTGCCGGCCAGGTGCATTCCCGTCAGCGCCGTCACCGCGTCCACCACGCACAGGTCGGGCTTCTTGTGCAGGCACACGTCGAAGACGCTCTGGTCCGTCGACGGGCTGTGCAGGCGCGACTTGTTCCACCCGCCGCGATAGTGCGGCGCGGGCGGCAGGCCGAACATGTTCTTCATCGCGATCGTGGTCGTCGTGAAGCTGTGATCCTTCAGGATCGGCAGCGAGACGATGAACGCCTCCATCGCGATCGCCGGCATGTGCATCTCGCGGAAGACCTTCGCCTTCTCGCACCGCGAGACGACCGACGGCTCGGTGTTGAAGTCGATCAGCCGCAGGCCCATCCGCCCGGCCAACTCCTCGTACCCGTTGGCCCGGAAGGTGTCGATCGTCCTGCCCTTGCCGCACCCCTCGCCGATGGCCACCTCCGCGCCGCTGTGGGCGCGGAGATACTCCACCACCGCTTCGGCGGCCGCCACAGGGGTGGTCACCGGCGGCGGGTCGGCGTTGGTGAGGTTGGGCTTGACGATGATCAGCCCCTCCCGCGGCAGCCGATCGGCTGCACCGATCGCGTCCAGCGCCCTGGCCACGCTGGTGCGGTAGTCCGTGAACCGTATTCTCGCGACGTCGCTCATGAGCGGGCAGTGTAGTCGGCGGGCGAAGAAGGATCAACCTGGACCGTCCCGTAAGGCCTTCCGATCGGCGGGACGTGGTTGCCCCCGGGACAGCTCCGCGATAGAGTTCCGGTGGTCCGCGAAGAAACCGTGAACCAGAGGTGGATGCCCCGTTGGTCCCGGCTGCGGACCCGAAACGCGCGACTCCTTGAACGGTTGAGGTGCAGGACAATGGCCGACATGCGGAATCAGACCATAGCGTGCCAGGTGTGCGGGCAGTCGAAGCGTCCCTCGGAGCTTATGCCGGCTGAACTGGTCCGTCCAGCCGTCGCGGAACTGATCCGCAAGGAACATCCCGACTGGTCCCACGGCAGCTACATCTGCCTGGAGGACCTGAACCACTTCCGCACCGCCTACGTGGAGGACATGCTGGAGACCGAGCGAGGCGAATTGAGCAGCCTGGAGGAACAGGTGCTCCGCAGCCTGAAGGAACAGGAGGTCCTGACCACCGACATCAACGTCGAGTTCGACCGCAAGCTGACGTTCGGCGAGCGCCTGGCGGACCGGGTGGCCGATTTCGGCGGCAGTTGGGGCTTCATCCTGATCTTTGCGTCCGTGCTGCTGACGTGGATCGTGATCAACTCGGTGGCCCTCTTGAAGCAGCCCTTCGATCCGTACCCGTACATCCTGTTGAACCTGGTGCTGTCGTGCCTGGCGGCGATCCAGGCCCCGGTAATCATGATGAGCCAGAACCGCCAGGAGGCCAAAGACCGCCTCCGCGGCGAGCACGACTACCGGGTGAACCTGAAGGCCGAACTGGAGATCCGCCACCTGAACGCCAAGATGGACCAGCTTTTGACCCACCAGTGGCGGCGGCTGATGGAGATCCAGCAGATCCAGATGGACCTGATGGAGGAGTTCATGGGGCGCTCAGCCGACAAGAAAGCCGGCCAATAGGGCCTCGCTCCGCCAGGCCCGGCCCAGAGACGGGAAGTCGGGGATGAATTCCGAAGTTCATGCCTAGTCTGGTACCTGGCCCTGAATCCCCCCACTCTCTCACGAGGCTGCCTCGCCCTAGATCGGGCACGAGGGACGTTCACAATGTGGATCGGCACACTTCGACGGGGTATAATACTGATTAATAGGCCCGACAGCGGACTCGGACAGGTCATATCGAGTATCCCGGCTAAAGGAAATGGCACATGGCCACAATCACAATTGCTCACAATCCCAGCCTCACCTCTGAGCAGCTGAAAGGCATCTTTGAGAGCAAGTTCGGCAGGAAGTATGAGATATGTACGCCGCTAGGGATAGGGACCGGGTTCGTGATAAAACAGTCCGACTGGACGGGAGTTGGAATATGGCTTAAGCAGGACCGAGATCGCACCGTCTTGAAGTATCACGGTCTGGTTCCGACAGGTATAGCGAGGATCATACTCTTACTATTCACTGGGCCATTTGGCTTTCTCTTCTTGGCTGCGGTGACGTGGAAGCCGCTTCGGGCTGAGATCGTAGAGTTCGTAGAGACGTCGCCAGAACTTATGGGTGAATCGGCTCGTCCCGAATTGGCAGCCGCTGGCCTATCGCCACGGCCTAGGACCGATCTCGCATGGCTAGGTTTCGTTGCACTACTGGCAGTCCCAGCGCTGGCAATTCTGATCATTCTGAAGATTGGCGATCATTCAAGACTCTTTGAGGACGTGCCCTATCCCCCTGAAGCAAAGAAAACCACCTCGGTTCCGCCGCCATCGTATAGTGCGAGAGTCTCCTCAGCCGTTGAGTCAGCGGACGGCAAGGCCTTTCGTATTGAGTTCGAAAACGGCCCTAGGTTGGATTGCGTTCGAATTCCCCCCGGTCGTATTGTTATGCACAACGACTCGTCTGGAAATGAGTCAGATAACGTAAAGGCAGGAACATACGAGATCGTCATCGCGAAAGCCTTCTATATGGGCATTTACGAGGTCACCCAAGAGCAATACAAAGCCGTTATGGAAACGAACCCAAGCAGATTCAAGGGCATGAAGCATCCCGTTGAGGGGGTGTCGGTGAGCGACATCACCGTCTTTTGCGATAGATTATCTCGGCAGATTGGGAGGACAGTTCGCTTGCCGACGGAAGCCGAATGGGAGTACGCATGCCGCGCCGGCACAAGCACTTTGTTCAACACTGGGGAGTCATTAGACGTCAGCAAAGCAAATTGCGGCGGCAGCTATATCAATGGCACGACGAGGCATGGAGGAGGTCGTGACATGACCGTTCCAGTTGGAACTTTCATGCCAAATGACTACGGACTATATGACATGCATGGAAACGTCGCTGAGTATTGCAGCGATGGTAAGGCGACGCACGCTACCGAGGGAGGGCGTTCCGGGAGGAAGGGCGAACGCAAGACCATTACCGAACCTCCCATAGTTCGTGGAGGCAGTTGGAACGATCGCGCGATGGATTGTAGGTCTTCATATCGCGGCTTTCCCTACAGAGTGGAAAGCTGCGGGTTTCGGGTGGTGATTCCCCTTACGGAGTAGCTTTCCTGCGGCCCCGGGATCCTCATGAAAGCCGAGTCACGTTTCCTATCAATTTGCCAGGTTGCGATTACGATGTGAATCCGCGCTCTGGGGGCGAACCGAAGGCTTGTGTCCACCGTCCCTGAATTCCTCGCCCAGAAGGCGGCTGCCCATTGTATCCGCCGCCACCGGGTCGAAAGACGCCAAGATCAGGGTCAACGGGACTATTGCTCGTCAAGACTTCTTCTAGCTCCCGGTGCCCTGGTCCAAAGGCGGGGCGGGGCGTGTGCTGCTTTCAGACACCGGAGGATCGATCGAATTCACGTCAATTCCGCGCTTCCGCGCGGTTTCGCAAACCATCATAAGGAGCTTGTTTATAGTGCCAGGCACAGAGTATGCCTTCTGTCTTTGAAATCTATCGCTTCTATCGCTATCGCTGCGGATCTTCTTTAGGGAAGAGACATATTCCCGCAATTCATCGACGGTCGCATCTCTTGCAAGCTTAACAGTGATACACATGGCGGGAGACTCAAGCCATTCGCCCACAATAGTGTCTGGATTGTGACCCCAAACGCATTCTACAAGCATTTTCATAGCCGCGTTGGTACCTAACGCCTTGAATGCAATTACGGCTCTCTTGGCTTCACTTGGCGTCATTAAGCGATCAGCCACTCCTGACAGGATTAGCTCTATGCGGGGACCTTTTATAATCCCTGTCCGACGATTCTGGTCCTGTAGATACCTGAAATACGAATAGAACGCGTCGCGCGCTTCCTGTCTAGGTCTTAAGTAAAGAAACCACACTGCTCCGTAAATCACGGCCCCGATCAGGAACACTACAACACTAATTACAACAAACGCCTTCAGAGTTTTTCCCTTTGTTGTGGCGGTTTCTGTCGTTTTGTCCATCAGGCTAGTCCTTCGATTTGTCCGGCATTTCCCAGATGCCCTGCCCGATTCCGCCGTCGGGCCGATTTGCCGGTATTGTACCAGCCCCCGCAATTGCACTCACCACCGTTTTGGATATCTTCCTGCCAGATTCCAGGCCGAACTACCGGGCGCCGGCCTGTTCCGCGCTCAATTCGATCGTCAGCGGCCTGGTCGATTTCGTCCTGATCCAGATGATGACGTCTTCGCCGTCAAGCGTGGGCCGCGCGCCGACGCGGAAATCGCCCCCGCGGGGCGCCTGCTTGCCGTCGAGCTTCAACGTCAGCGACCGGGGATGCCAGTTCCTCACGACGAAGGCCGGGTTGAACACGGGCGATTCCTCGGATGCATCGAGCGTCAGTTCCAGCCTGCCGTCGGCGGACGGTTTGTCCTTCGCAAGCTGGTAGGCCCGCTCGGCCCGGTCGTAGCCCTGGCACTGGAACCCCTCTGACTTGAGCGTCGCCTTCGGTGCGTAGGCCCAGTTCCTGCCCGCGAAGACCAGGTCGTCCATCTCCATCTCCGTCATGCCGTACAGGCCGTTCCACCAGGACCGCCCGTCCTTCTCGTGCACGGGCGGGCTGGAGATGGGAAAGCCCAGAAACGACGTCGGCCGATCGGCTGCCTGCACGGTCCTGCCGTCACAGGCGGCCAGGCCGACCGGCCAGTGATTGCACGATCCAGGGACGTCGAGCCCCCTGGAGGGCATCTTCCGGTCCACGACGTAGTTCATTTTGCTGCCGGGCTCGAAGATGATCGACGGGCGGTTCTTCGAGCGGAAATTGTGCCGCTGGATGGTCAGGTCGGCGGGCATCTGGCGTTTCTGGGGGGCTGCGACGAACGACAGGGTCGCCGTCTGGCCCTTGAAGTTGGCGACCGTGGCGAAGTCCTTGTTGATGACGTCGCCCTGGAGCTGGCCGGGATCGGTCAAGGGGATCGATTCCTGGAACTGTCTGGGCCCGCCGAGGGTCCCGGTCTTCCAGGTCGGTTTGCGGACGCCCATCTGGTCGGGATAGATGGTGTAGTATTCGTCGATCCAGAGCGCCCGGGTGGTCTTCTCGTTCTCCTTCCAGAGTTCGTCATGGGCGCTGACCGGGGCGTAGCGCCAGTGCACCACCACGCGGGCGTCGTTGCTCTCGATGATGCGGACGTGCGAGTAGCGGCAGCGGCGGTCCTGCATGTGCTCGAAGCAGCCCTGGATCTTGTTCCACGCCTCGACGCTCTGGTCGGCCATCCACAGCCCGTTTTCCGACACCCAGGCCGGCGAGAACCGCGTCCCCCGCCAGAAGACGACCCGCGTCGCGGACTGGTCGAACCGGACGACGATGTCGGGATGCTCGTCGACGGGCCAGAGATTGTCCCATTCCTCGTAGTACTTCAGGTTGCAGTAGTACGCACCGAAGCGGCCCGGCCCTTCAGGGCCGCGGGGCATCCGGCGCGGAGGCAGCGCGGGGCTGGCGAGCTTGTCCTTCGGTGCCGCCTCCTCCTTGATCCGCTCGCTCGTCAGCGCGGCGTCGTAGAGCTTGATCTCGTCGACGAGCCCGTCGATGCTGAACCAGAACGGCAGCGTGCCGAACGGCCGGTGGATGTTGGAGGGCTTGACCTTCTCGTAGTTCATCAGGGCCCGCAGGCTCGCCCCCGCCGCCCAATCGGGCTTTCCCTTGACCTCCAGCCGGGCGACCTCTTTGCCGTTGGCGAAGAGGGTGATCCCCTTCTCGGGATCATACGTTCCCGCGATATGGGTCCACTCGCGAAGCGGCAGGAGGTTCTTCTCGGAGACGCACTTGTGCCATTTGCCGCCGACGGCGACCTCGAGCGAGAAATCGCCGTTGGGGCCGACGGCCAGGCGATAGCCCTTGTTCTCGCCGTCTGCCTGGGCGATCACCGGGCACCAGTTCCAGGGATACGCCGCCTGAGCGACCCACGCCTCCACCGTAAACGCGGACTCCAGCCGGGGTGCCTTGGATGCCTCGCGCTGGATGCAGGTCGTATAGCCGTCCGGCTTGATCGCCGACCCGCAAGGGCCGGGCATGTACCTGAAGCTGCCCTCGATGGCATCCTCGACGTCGCCGGCGGCATCCTTGACCGCCCCGGCCGTCTGGGCGTCGAAATTCCACCACAACACGGGCTTACCCGCGGCCGCCCACAATGACTCTGACACGACGGCAAGAACGATAAACGCCAATGCTCTCGAAACAGGACCGTTCATTTCAACGCACCTCTTCATCCCCAAGGACTGCCGGCAGCAGGAAAAGGTCTGCCCGGTTTCGACCATGACGGGAGCTTATCTCGCGGCAGCCGGCTTGACAAGCCATCGTGTCGTTCGACGTCTCGCCCACATCCCCAGGCGGCCCCTGCGGGGCTCTTCGCTTGGGGATAGCACCGTACGTCAGTCGTACTTGGGATGGCCACCTCCGTGGGTTTGTATCGCCCCGTTGGGGCTCTGCTGATCTGTCGCCATGCACCCAGGGCTTCGCCCTGGGCTACATTGAGTCGGGCCTTCGGCCCTGCGGGCTGCCCAACTTCGACATCATCAGGCCCAACGGGCCGGCACACAATAGCCCTGGCTGGAGTCCCTCAGGGACGCAGGCCAGGGTTAGAGCAGTTTAACTTTTTCTGTAGCGGTATCCGCAAGATGCAACCCATCCGTGGGCATCTTGTGACGTGACTGTGGCGAGGGCTGCTCCGACGCCTTGGTACAAGGCTTCCGTCCCTCGGGCCTTGACCGCCCGCAGGAACTGCTTCACTTTCGACCACATCTTCTCGATCGGATTGAAGTCCGGCGAATACGGAGGGAGGAACCATAGAGTCGCGCCCGCCGCTTCGATCATCTGGCGGACCTCGGCTCGCTTGTGAGAGCCCAGGTTGTCCAGGACGACAATCTGACCCGGCCGCAGAATCGGCACCAGCACATGTTTGACGTAAGCCCGGAATACGGCGCCATCCGTTGCGCCCTGGATCACCATGGGAGCTGCGGGACCACCCAGGCTTAGCGCGGCGATCATCGTCGTGGTCTCCCAGTGACCGTGGGGAGTCGTATCATGGAGCCGGCCCCCGCCCTTGCACCGGCCATGTAGCCGCGTCATGTTCGTCTTGGCGCCGCTTTCGTCAATGAACAGGAAGCGAGATGGATCAACCCTCTGCGTCTTGGCCGCCCACGCTTGCCGCTCCGCTTTCACATAGGGACGCTCCTGTTCAGCAGCCCGGAGCGTCTTTTCTTTCGGCGATATCCCAAGCGGCCCAGCGTGTTGGACACCGTCACCAAGCTGCAGGAGACGTCACAACGATCTCGCAGTTCTTCCAGCGTCGCGTCGGGTTGTGTTTCGGCCAGTCGATCCAACCGTTCCAGGGCCTCTCCAGAGAAGGCCGGCTTCCGCCCTCGCTTGGTCTGCTTGGGAGCATAATTCCCCGTTTCGCGACGCCGCTGCAGCAACCGCCGAATCCAAGCCGTGGATACGCCAAACCTCTCGGCGATCTCCTCACGCTTCCAACTTCCTGAATCACAAGCCGCAACGACCCGTTCCCGCAAATCCATCGAGTAGGTTCCCATGCCTATAGCATCGGATATCGCTACGGTATTTCTTTAACTGCTCTAGAGGCAGCGGAGGCAATGAGCCCCGGCGGGGCGACACAACGGACGCCGGTGGCCTTCCTGAGCAGGACCATTGATCCGTGCCACCCCACAACTTCCGTCCATAAAGGGGTTCCGGTTTGAGAGTGCCACCGCGCGTGTTCTGTCATTGGGACGGCCACCAGCCGACGGCATGCCGCAGTTCTGACACCGCCATATTCGATTATCAATCGCTGCTTTTCCCGGCCGTCAAGGACCGCCAACAACCACCGTACCCCCAAAAGGTCAATGGATCATTTCAGTCACCAGGCTTCACCGCAGTCTTGACAATCACCTTCTTCTCGTCTTCGACTTCCCGGCATCCCAATACACGAAACTTGCTGGGCCGCTACCCCTCAGTTGCCTGACTGGCTCCATACCGTCTTGCCGTCGGGGGCTATGTACTTCCACAAGCCATTTTCTCTCACATAGGCAAGGTCTTCACGGAACATCTCGGCTCTCTCAAACCTATAGTCGATCCTCAATCTGCCGCCGTGGTCAATAAAGCCATATTTCCCTTTCAGGCAGACAGGAGCTAATCCAGCCGAGAAACACCCGATGTCTTCGTACAGGAACGGTATGATGACCTGTCCCGTCCTATTGACGTATCCCCATAATCCGCCAGAGGGCAGTCCTCTCTCCGTCTGCGCTCCCCGACAGACCCCTGCAAGACCCTCATAGAACGGCAGCGCCCAATCGAAACTTGGTGGAATAGCCCATTGTCCTTTGTTATCGATAAACCCCCATTTCCCGCCCCAGACCAGCGGCGGATCCCCCTTACCTCCCGTGTTCACGGCGGCCAGCCCCTCGCGGAACTCCGTGCCGCCACTGAAACGTGGAAGGACAACCCATCGTCCTGTGGGATCGATGTAGCCGACTTGTCCTGATGATACAAGGCCTTTGTAGTCATCGATCGGCCGGCCCTTATCGACACCCGCGAGTCCCTCGCTAAAGGGCTGCACGGTCACGAAAACCTCCTTCATCGCCGATCTGCCTGATCGATCAATGTACGTCCAGTTATCCTCCCCGTCGCGGACTGCGGCCAATCCTTCGGCGAAGGATGCGGCCACAGGCCATCCTCCTTCTCCGCGGATTACAATGGTCCCGCCTCTGTCGATGAAGACGAATCTGTCCTCTCCGGATACTACTACGGCACCCAGACCCTCGCTGAAAGGCTTCACCTTCTCGTACTTAAGCGGGACGACTATCCGGCCGGTTTCATCAATGAACCCCCACACCCCCCCTTGGCTCTTCCCCGGCCTGAAGTCCTTCCCGTGCTTTCCGCCCAAGTTCACTGCAGCCAATCCCTCTGAGAACTCACACACATCATCATAGCGGGGCTCGACTACAGTCCTGCCACGTGCATTGATGAATCCCCACCTCCATATTTCGTGGCCATCAGATTCTCTCACATGGAACGGCGCCGGATATAGCGTCTCGCTTCCCGTCCACATACCCGCTGCGCCAGGGGCTTCCGGTTGTGGCGCCACTGCGGCGCAACCGATAACGAAGCACGTTATAACCAAACCCAAATACATCGCTTGTCGATCTGTCATGCCATCACCCTCTCCGAAAAACCCAAATCCGGCAAATCCGCACAAATCCGATGCAAATCCAAATCCGGGGACACCCAAATCCAGTGACACCATCAATCCTGTTCGGCACTCAGATTGCTAGCTTTCGCGGCCGCTAAACATTTCTTGGAGTTTTCTCCAGATTATACTGGCGCGCTCGGGTTTGGCATGCTTTTATAGTCGCCGATGGGCCGAAAGCGTGACAAGGTGACTGAGCCCGACATCC
>Ga0116148_1000526_pt1 | contig 47818 bp, 40 predicted proteins | sample AD_UKC055_MetaG_FD_89786 | JGI IMG/M metagenome (GOLD analysis project Ga0116148, IMG submission 89786) | Active sludge microbial communities of municipal wastewater-treating anaerobic digesters from USA - AD_UKC055_MetaG | ecosystem: Engineered > Bioreactor > Anaerobic > Digestate | place: USA...
ACTGGGGGCTGCCAGGCAGGGACGCCTGGCCTACTGGGGGCTGCCAGGCAGGGACGCCTGGCCTACTGGGGGCTGCCAGGCAGGGACGCCTGGCCCACTGGGGGCTGCCAGGCAGGGACGCCTGGCCTACTTAGCTGCCAGGCAGGGACGCCTGGCCTACTGGGGGCTGCCAGGGGCAGGGACGCCTGGCCTACTGGGGGCTGCCAGGCAGAGACGCCTGGCCTACTGGGGGCTGCGACGTGGCGATCTCAGGCTCGCGCCCTGCCCGTGTCCCGACGGTGAGATTTCTCCCTTTGATCGAAATGACAGGTCGGTTGTCATTCCGAACGAATGTGAGGAATCTCGGCAGATCAAAGAAGGGAACGAAACATTCAGCCGGAGAACCTGCTTGCCCCAGCACCCTTCACATATCCCGCGAGTGGATGAAATCCTCTCGCAAAATATGGCCTGCATACGCCCGCAGTCCGGTCTGGACCCACACATTCTTGAGAGCAGTCCCGATTTCGAACCGCTCCCGACCCCCACTGAGCAATCACAACGGCCTCGCGCCTACCTGGAACGACAGATCCAGCGCCTCCAACATGCTCAGCTCGTTCTCTTTATGGGCATTCACGCCGGACTCGTCCCGGCGGTTTTAGCAAATCCGAACACAAGGCCCGATGCCGTCGTGGTTCTCCTGGAGCATTCCGAGGATTCCGTCCGTTCCGCATTTCATCTGTACGATCTCCGCGCGGTTCTCAGTTCGCCGGATGTTTATTGGTGTATTGGCCCTGACCTGAGATCGAAACTCGCCGACCTTCTTCGACGCGAATCGCTTTACATGATCGGCTGGAACCTGATCGCCGCATTACCTGTTCCGGGTCTCTCCGCCGAGGAAACTCAGGCATATCAAACCGCGATATCCTCCGCGTATACCGAAATTGCCCCGGATAATTCCTCGGTATGCCGTTCCCTGCGAGAGCCTGTGACCGTCCCCGAACATGGGCCGACTCAAATCTGGACATACAATGTCCCCAACAGTTTTCATGCGCCCATCGTTCACGCTATTGCGGATGGGTTCCGCGCGAATGGTCTTTCGGTCCATATCGAGTCCATCCAGCCCTGCCGGACCGTGCCGCTGCGGATCTTGACCAGTCTGGCACGGGTCCGGCCGGATCTTGTCGTGCTTTTAAACACGCCGGGCGGTGACTTTGTTCGGCCGCTCGGAATGCGGAAAGACAATCCCTTTCTCCGATCGCTGCGACGAGTCGCCTGGTTCTCCGATAACTCGGATTTTTACTCTACAATCGGCCCGGACTCGTTCGATGACCGTGACACTGTATTCTGGATGGATCGGACATTCGAACCTGCATTGCGATGTTCCCCTGCTCAAAAGGGTGGATTTCTGCCCGTCGCAGCCGGTGTGACACGAGCCGGACAGGTCCGGGAAAGATTTCAACACCCCGTCGCTTTTGTAGGGAATGTGACCGATCTCAAAGATGTCTTCTCTGTATTGCCGCAGGCTGACCGCGGTGCCATCCTAGATCAGGTAGACCGTCTCGTAAGCGGGAATGCCGAGACCCCCATGGAATGCGCCCGGATGGTCTCGCCATCGAAACAGGCACTGGGGATGATCGAGAAAGTCGTCGGTGTCTGGCGCGCAACTCCTCTGCGAAACACGGCGGCAGTCGCCTATTTCCTCTATGTGGCCGCCAATAGTGAAAAACGAGTCCGTTACCTCCGGCCCCTGATTCCTCTCGGTTTGCACCTGTATGGAACCGACACTTGGGGAGTCCTGTTCCCGGAAATGCCCCCGGAACGTATTCATGGAAGAATCGGCGTTGACAATGTTCCGGACCTCTATCGTTCCACCCAAGTCAATATCGGTCTGCATAGTTGCCAATGCCCGACCTGTTTGAACGCAAGAGATTTCGATGTGCTGATTTCAGGGGGTTGCCTTGTCGCGGACTGGGTAGCAGACTGCGAGCAGGGACTCCTGACCGACAGTGTTCATGCGCGGTTTCCAAAATCCCCGGAGTCTCTCTACGAAACCGTCGCCGACCTTCTTGAAAACAAAGCCGCGCGGGAAAGCCTCGCCTCTGCGGGACAGGAACATGTTGCCCGCTGTCACACTTACACGGTCCGCGTCCGCACCATGCTCAACCGGCCTGGTTTCAACTGGTCCAAGGGAGGCCAGTAGGGTTATGGGCCACTGTTGTTTCTCTCTCCGCCTTGGATTATCCCGCAGGTGGCGCCTCAATTTCCTGATGTTCTTTTCGAATGCCTCCCAGAGACAAGTATTCGTTCCTATCTGTCTGATCCCCCATGAATAACGCTCCGAGGGTTTTCGAAAAGAGGTATATCTTCGCTAATTGCGGGTCCTTCACACACAGATTTCGTGATGTAAGAATGGTCTTCAAGCGTTTGAAAATCCGCTCGATCTGCCGATGAAGCGGATACAATTCCGACATCTGAACGGCCGTTCGATTGCCTTTTTACTCTGTCGGATCGCAATCAATCACAAGGGAGAACGCGTTACTCCTTCATGCAAATACCGGTCTGAGTCACCTTTCTACGATATCTTCCTCCACTCCCACCATGATCTATCAATCACTTAAGTTAGCGCATCTGAAGGTGAGGCTAGAAAGGGAGCCGGGGTAACGACCGCTAAAAACCAGGCAATTCCTCGTGAACAAATTGCATCGAGTTCGGAAGAGTCTCCGCAACTTGAGGATAGGAAATGTCCACGACCCTCAGTTTTTCCAGGTCCAGCGTGTTTTCCGGCTTCTCTACACCGGGACGCAGAGGGATCTGCGCAGATCGGCACTGGGCAAGGCACTCCTCGGTTTCTTCTGAGAGCAGGAAGTCGATCAGCCGCTGACCCTCCCTTTCATGTGGCGCCCCGGCGATCAGGGCAACGGTATTGGGGATGACCAGAACCCCCATTGCACCGTCTTCCTGGTCAGGAATCACAATTCTTACGGGCTTGCCGTCCTCAATGGCTCCGTTGGCATCGTCCGTATCCGTCAGGCCGAAAGCGATCTCGCCCCGTGCGGCCATGTCTCGAACCGCCGAATTACTGGGCGCAAGAACCGTCTTGTTCTTCTTGATTGCCTGGAAATACTTCTTGGCTTTTTCCGGCCCGAGGACAGCAAACAGGGCGGCGATATGTGTGGCCATGGTTCCGAACATCGGATTGGCGATTGCAGTCTGACCGTGCCAGCGGGGATCGGCGAGGTCCCAGACGGAACCGGGAAGATGCGCTTCCGAAACCAGATCGGTATTCACGATGAGAATCCTCGCGCGGGCGGCGAAACCTGTCCAGAAATGCTCGGGATCACGGTATTTTTCGGGGATTTCCACGGCCATGGGAGAAGCGTACGGCGCAAGAACCCCCCTGTCTTTGAGAACCAGTGTTCGGACAACCTCGTTGTTCCAGAACACATCGCACTGTGGCCTGGCTTTTTCTGCGATCAGGCGATTCACCAGACCGACAGTTTTATTCGATTCCGTGTCATAAATCGGAAGGACCTTGATATTCGTTTGTTGTTCGAATTTTTTCAGCAACGGTTCCGAATAGATCCGGTCCAGGGCAGTGTAAACCACCACTTCTGCCTCTTGCCCAAATGCCGATAAAACGATTCCGAATGTCGAGATGAGGATCAGGATGAGCCGGATCATTTCGATTTCCCTCCAGTCATCACTATAGTATTTTTTATACAATTCGCCATCAATGTCATACTCTGAATTGAACGGTAAAATGGACCAGGAAAACCGACAAAGCGCAGCCCGATGCCCGCATTTCGGGACCTGTGGCGGCTGCCGGACTCAGGACATCCCTTATCACCTGCAACTGGAGCAAAAACGCTCCGACTTGCGGGAACTGTCGGCTCCTGTTGTGCCTCCGGACCTTCTGGAAACCCTGGATGTGTATCCTTCCCCGATCCTGTGGGAGTACCGGAATCGGATGGAGTTTACATTCTCCTCACGGGATGACCGCCTGGTATTGGGACTGCATCGGAGGGGAAAGTATTGGGATTTAATCGACTTGGAGGAATGCCATCTTTGCCCAAGTGAGTTTTCACGGATTCTCTGGGCGGTGCGCGAATTTGCACGGGATTCAGGATTGCCCGCATACCACAAGAACCGCCACGATGGATTCTGGCGGTACCTTTTGATTCGGGGGACCTGCGCCACCCGTCGGTTCCTTGCCGATATAATGACCGCAGAGGAAAACATGCAAGTTATTGCCGGATTGGCAAAACATCTGACTCAATCTTGCCCCGAATTGCGTGGATTATATTGGAGTTACGTGCCGGGAGTGGCGGATGTCGCCGCGCCGCTGCGTTCGGAGTTGGTGTTCGGTCAGCCTTTCATCACAGAAAGGTTTTTGGGGTTGGAGGCGCCGATTTATTCACGGACCTTTATGCAGCCGAATCTGACCGTGGCCGCAACAATCTACGAAACTCTGGCGGACGCGCTGAATCTCAGCGGACAGGAAAGAGTTTTGGATTTGTATTGCGGCATGGGGTTGATCGGCGGATCGCTATCCGACAGGGTAGCGGAAGCGCTTGGAATTGAGATAGACCCGGTTAATGTCGAGACGGCACACGAATTCATCCGTCGAAACGGACTCGGCAATGTGCGTGTCATGCAATCGGATGTTGCCTCTGTTCAACGGCCACCGTTCGATCTGCGGGGAAAAGATGTCATTATTCTGGACCCGCCGCGTGCCGGACTGAGCAGGCAGGTATTTGCCTTTCTCGATGCCTGTCCCCCATGCCGCATCGCCTGTCTTTCCTGTAATCCGAAGGCATTGGCGGACAACCTGGCCCGATTCGCGGATGCGGGTCGCTATCGCCCATTCTTCCTCAAAGCCTTCGACATGTTCCCCCATACCCCGCATGTCGAGGTCCTGGCCCTGCTGGAGCCGGTCTGAGACAGAACGTTGAGGCGAGCGCGTCATTCCGGCGAAAGCCGGAATGACGGTTGAGACAAGGCTTCACACGCTCTCCAGCCGCTCGATCTGCAGACGGCAATCTTCATCGCTGGGATTGAGCTGATAGGCCATACGGTAGCTTTTGGTTGCCGCGACAGTGTTCCCCAGCAGTTCCAGCACATGCCCCAAGTTCCTGTGCGCTTCAAAGGAGTTGGGAGCCAGTTTCACACATTGTTGAAGTGGGCCGACAGCTCGTTGAGGCTGCTTCTCTTTCAGAAGAATATACCCCTGGGTCAAAAGCAGTTCGGGGGATTGGGAGTCGATTCGGAGACCCCGCATCAGGATCTGTTCCGCCTGCTTTTTGTGTTTCAGATCATATTCCAGGCGCGCGATTAATGCGTACGCTCGCGGATCGCTTGCGGTCAGGCGAATGGCCCGCAGATAGGTTTCCCTGGCTTTTTTGATATTGTCGGTTCGCTGGTAGGCAAATCCTAATTCCAGCAGGGCCTCATAGTATTCCGGGTCGGCCTCCAGCGCTTCTGTCAATGCGCGAATGGCAACCTCATATTCCCCGATCCGATTGGACGTAAGACCCAGGTTGAACAGGACAAGAGTCTCCGGGCGCATCGTATTGGCGAGATCATAAAAGATATCGCGTGCCCGTTTGAACAGGCTTTTCCTGACATAAGCCAGACCCAAGAGGATGGATGCCTGACGTTTTACCGCACGTTTCTCCCGAAGCGCCTGGAGCTTGACAATTGCCACATCGTATTTGCCGTCCGTGAACAGCTGAGCCGCTTCAACCAGCTCTTCCCGGGCTTCCGTGTCCTGGGAGTCCTGATCGGAGGCGACAGCGGCGTCTCCGGCATCCATCGCGCGAATTACCTGGCTGATCCCGCGTTTCGCGCCCGAATGGTCCGGATCGATTTCCAGGCATTGCTCATAATACTCCTGAGCCATCTCGAGTTTTTTCTGGTAACGGCGGATTTCGCCCATGAGATTGTAAAACTCCGCGCAGGTTCCCACGACACGAATCCCCTTGCGGAGAAGAGAGTTCGCTGCCCGGAATCTGCGGTCTGCAATCAGCCACCGGGCGAGTTGACATCGGGCCTGGGTGTCACGGGGATTGCTTCGAATCACCTGTCTCATCTTCCGGACAGCGCGTTTTTTGTCGCCCGATTTCTCATAGGCCGCTGCCAGACGTTTGGAAATTTCCTGGTCGTTCGGAAGCATGCTCTCCAGCTTTTTGTACAGAGAAATGCTGTCTTCGTAATTTCCCAGTTCATCATGAATTTTCGCAATGGCGACATAAGCGTCCGGGAAATTAGGTTCCATAAGGAGGGCATTTTTCAAAGCGGTGAGCGCCTCTTCGTAGTGACCGCTCTGGAAGAGGTTCAGTGCATGACGGTAGTGATACAGGAAGCTGGACGGTTGTGCCATCATGAATGCCCAATCATCCAAGTCAGCCGCGTCCGCAGGTCGGTGACGGGTCCGCGCAATCCCGCCGGATTCTCCCGATATGTCAACCGACGAACGCGCTGCCGGTTTCGCGTCGCCTTACCGCCTTCCAATACCATGCCGCACAAGGAATCGGAGACCCCGACTCGCATACTAAACCTATTATGACATAATTTTGCCCGGCCGTCCATACGTGAACAGCTCCATTTTTCAGATTCCCTGTGCGCTTTTATCCTCCAAGCAAACGATCTACACCCTGAAGAAAGAACGCACAGAAGCGCCGGAGATACACCCAGGATGCGCCGAAAATGCAGAAAAACAGCATAAATGACGCGGCCTCCAGCGCATCAGGCGGACAAAGCCAGCGCAAATACCCCTCTCGGCGGATACGCGGAACAAAGTCCTGATACCCCCATCGTCGCGCCGGACCTCCCATGTTCCCTTGCGCCAGCGCCTCGACAAACTCCGCAACCCGTTGGTCCCCACGAAAAAGCGCCCCGGTATCCCGGTCATCGATCCAGGTTCGGAAATCCTGAAACCGTCTCTGCTCTGCATGGCGTATGGTTTCCACCGCTTCCGGCAGAGAGATCATCCCCGCCTGCCATTGGTCAAGCGCATCCCGAACGGCAATTCCGTATGCGAGGAGCGGATGAACATCCGAAAATGTCTCCGAAAGGCCCCTCCCGGAGACCGGCGAGGATTCAGGTAGGATTGACAGGTCGGACGAATACTCACCCAATTCTCTGCACCTTCCGCGCAAAGCCTCAAACTCGCTCGCTGTCTCGGCCCACAACGCGCGCAGCTGTTCCCGTTCCCTTTTCCAGTCCTCTTGGGCGCCGATCCATCTTCGAACGCATCGGTCGGGAGGAAAGGACGGTCGAGCAAGCGCGATCTTGCCGATTGCCGAAATTGCCCGGTCCATCCCTGCCGGCGCTTGTTCCATCATCACCGGACCGGCTTCTGCTTGCGCAAGACCGGATGAAATCCCGGAACCAGCGTCACGAAATACATGAATGGTATGGAGCGCCTCCCCCAACGCATTCATATAGACGCCGAATCCGGGGAAACGGGGGGCGAAATATGTGACAAGAGAATCCGCGCAATCAAGAAATCTACAGGAAATCTCGTGCAGCCGATGCTCCAGCCGTTCGGCAGACCGCCTTGCAATATCCGCTTGCGCTGCCGCTTTTTGTGCAGCGGCGACAAACTGCACCACAGGATGCGGAATCTCCGAACGTATTCTCCGCTCCAGTTTTCGGAGCCGTTTCATATATTGATATCCAAGATATCTGCGTCGTACCCCGACATACCATGGATAGAGCAACTCGCTGAGAAATCTGCCGAATATAAATGCCAACACGGGAACCAGAAGAATTGAAATCCACAAGGCGTTTTCCCAGGACAGCCGCATGATATGCAAACGGACCGAATCAGGAATGCGGAGATGCAGAAAAAGCGCATCGTTGGCATCCATGGAGGAGAGGGCATCGGCCAGGAAATACGGAACCCGATCTGAGTAGTGGTCAAACAGGTACCGCATGTCGCGCTCATAAAGGCGGTATGTTTCATGGTTCAGATGATTGGGACTGCCGGAGAAATAGCAGGCCAGTCCCTCTTCCAACCACGGCGGCAGATTCCTTCCCGGCGCAACGACATTCAGGTACGCATGAACCAACTCATGACGAAACACCTCATTGAATCGTTTCTCAAGCGAGCCGGGAACACGGATGGCGATCAGGCGTCCCTGTGTGAATCCGTCGATACTCTGGGTGTTCCCATCCGGCTGGAGACGTACCGCGAACTGCTCATTGAAAGCCGGGCTGGAGCCATCGACCAGCAACACACGGGTATCCTCCGGCAGGGGTAAACGGATGTATTTTCTGATTTCCGGCAGAGGAGCGATATCCGAGGTTCGCACGTCAATTACCCGAAGGATCGGAATACCCCGGCTGCGCAGCTCTCGCTCCAACTGCCTGGATCCCTCCGTCTGCCAGTCGAGCGGAGTAATCTCCAATTGCAGCGGGCTGAGAACGAGTATGAGAAAGAGAATCGGGATCACGGTTTATTCCCGTTTCGGTTGTGATTTCATACGGACAAGCACGGTGGCTTGCCGCTGCCGGTTTGTCGGGGCGACCCCAGTCGCGTTATTCGGATTTGAGGCATAAAGGAATGGTATGAAAATCAGGCGGAATTTCTACTTGACCGACTCGGCATCTTTCAGCGTCTCCCAATACTCTGCCCCGATGGAAGCCCCGCCCTTCTTGCTTCTGCGCGACACAAACACCGTGCCTCCTTCATCGGGAAACGTATCTTTCGGTTTCTGCTTGTCGATCATCTCCTCCCGCGCTTCCCGAACCTGCTGGCGCAACTCCAGGTCGTGCAGGAATCCCTTGGGTTTCGGTTTGATCTGACCGTGTTCGTCAAATTGAATCACGCCTTCTTCGATCCAGCCCTCGATATCCTGAACGGTTAATGTCTCTTTCCCGTTATATCGGGCACGGACTTTCACGAAAGGGTCTTTGAACAGGGATCGTGCCAGTGTCTCATCCGAATAGATTCCCACTACCTCCGCCACGGTACACGCTCCGCCCAGCACACGAAGGCACTGATTCACGGCAGTCAGCAATTCCCGATCCCGCTCCTGGCACGGTGCGCACAACGGTCGCTTGATGATCCCCTCACGCAGCAGCTGCAACTTCCGCGCATTCCGAATCACAGCAAACGGTATCCCGCAATGCCGGCACACAAACCGGTTCGATTCGGTTACCGCCGCTGCCTGGGGGTTCTTCCCGGAGGGGGAATACCTGGACTGGCTCTCACGTGTGTAGTATTGAGTGTCAGGGCCTTTGTTTCGATCGGATGAAGACATCGCCCCTTCTCACACCTCAACCTTTGAAAGATGGTAACGCGCCGTCCCGACCATCAACATGCGCACATTATATGCCATTTCCATTCGGAAAAGCAACACCTTTTTGGAAGGAATAATCATTTCTTTTGATAAATCATATTGCTAAGATGTATTGCAATTAAGTATATTATATCACATACCTGGCCATTGTCAATAACATTTTTCATCAATCTCATTATGAAACATTCTCAATGTGAGACGTCCAATTTCTGTGTCTGGGGTGCAGGGAGCGTATTCTGAAATTGCCTTAAAACCCGCGAGTATACTCTCAACTTTTTCTTCTGAAGTCCGGTGGAAATACAATGCGGGTTGGTTCTGCCTGACTTATTGCCTCCCCTCGCACCGAACACATCGAAGGGTTATCCTCAACTCATCTTTTCGCAAAGGCAGAATTGACAATGGAACTACTCAAAAAACTATGCGAAGCATCCGGTGTTGCCGGACGTGAGGAACGGATTCGAGAGATTGCCAAAGAGAACCTTCAATCCAATGCCGATAGAATCACTGTCGATACCCTGGGAAATCTGATCGCCCTCAAGAAAGCAAAGTCAGGCGGCACCGAACCTGCCCGTAAGGTTATGCTGGCCTGCCACATCGATGAAATCGGTTTCTATGTCAAACACATCGATGACAAGGGATTCATTCGCGTGGTTCCGCTGGGCGGATTCGACACACGCAACCTGTTTGCGCGACGAGTGCTGATCCAGGGGAAACGGGATGTGATCGGAATCATGAATCCCTGCGGTCGCCCTATTCATACGCTCAAGGAGGAGGACAAAAAGAAAACTTATGAGGTGGATGAATTCTTTGTGGATGTATTTATGAAACCCGATGAAATCAAAGAGGTCATTCGGGTGGGGGACCCGGTTACCCTGGTTCAACCGTTCTACGATCATGGTGAGGTGGTGAGCGGGAAAGCGATGGACAACCGTGTCGCGGTCTGGGTCGGATTGAATGTGATGAAGAATCTCGGAACGGATTCGTTCTTTGATGTGTATATGGTGGGAGCCGTTCAAGAAGAGGTTGGAACCAGAGGAGCCGGCCCATCGTGTTTCGGCCTGGACCCGGATATCGGGATTGCCATCGATGTTACTCTGGCCTGCGATACGCCCGGTGTGGAGCCGGATCACGCCATAACGCGGATGGGTGAGGGCGTTGCGATCAAAATCATGGACAGCCATTCTATCTCCCACCGCGGGCTGGTCGATTCGTTTATCAAAACAGCGGAATCCAACAAAATCCCGTTTCAGATGGAAGTCCTGCCACGCGGCGGGACGGATGCCGGACCCATGCAGCGCACCGGCATCGGGAGACCGGTTATCACCATCAGTGTTCCGTGCCGTTATGTGCATACCGTCGTGGAAAGCGTCCATAAAAAGGATCTTCAGGGCGCAGTGGACCTGCTGACTGCCTGGCTCAAATCCCCACAGGAATGGTCATAAACCACGTTACGCAGCATCCATTTGTGCTGTTTGGCTTATGATCTTATCGGTTTCGCCGACGACTCCAGACCGAACGCTTCCAAAGCGCTAAACTAAAGGTTCTTAATTTCTTTTCGTGAAAGGTCTTAATTATGAGCTTATTCCGTCACCCCATTACAGGCCAGGAGGTCTCTCCGTATCTCACTGGTGTCATTGTCCCCATGTTTACCCCTTGCGGCCCCGGTGGAATGATCGATTGGGATGGATTTCGCCATTTTGTTGTCTGGCTGCGTGACCACCCCTGTATCACCACACTGTTCGTTCGGTGCGGGTTGGGCAAGATGTATACGTACACCGTAGCGGATACCAAACGGGCTATCGACATCACCCTGGAGGCTCTCGAAGGCAAGAAACCTGCCATGTTCGGGACCTTTGGGGAATACTTCCGCGAGGGAGTTCCCCCCGGAGTTGATTTGAGGCATTACAAAACCATCGGCAAGAACCGCCCAGACCCGGCGCAGTATCTCGACCAGACTCTGGAACTCACCGAATACGCCCGCAATCGTGGAGCCGTCGCCTCGGTCCTGGTGATCCCTGCCGCGCTTTTACCTTCTCGCGGCATGAAAGTCCAGGACGTCATCTTCAATTATTATGAAGCGGTCTCCAAATCCACTGACTTACCCATTTTCGTTTACAATACGCCGGGGCTTCCCGCTCCGTACAATACAACCCCGCAGATGATCTCCCGCCTCTCCAAACTGAAAAACATCGTCGGGATGAAACTCTCCACCAACAATTATGAATGGCTATTGGAGCTGATGATGGCGATGGAGGGGAGCAATATGGTTATGATTGCCGGGGCAGAAACCGCCATGCTTCCTGCCATCCAGTCAGGCGCGTGTGGTGTCATTGGGCAGGGATGCGATGTCAACCCGGAAATCCTCCGCGCCGTTTTCGACCGGTTTGTGCAAGGTGATTACAAGGGGGCTTTGGAGGCACAAAAAGACATTCAGCGTGCCCTTCGTCTTTTCGATGGCCTCTCCGCCCCTTATTCGGGACTGGCGTATCTGAAACGCAAGGGCTTGAATGTTCCGACCTACGGCCGATTCGGAGAAGATCCCGTTGATGACAGTGTTATAGAGCGTATCGCGTACGATCTCGACCGCATCCTGGCAAAATATCCGGTCGCATAACATTCAAAGAAACATCGCATTACGCCGTACCGCAGGGGCACGTTGCAACGTGCCCCTACGGCGGAAAATGCCTCTTTTCTCCCGGGAGAAGCGACCGGGTGAAGGTTCCTCCTTCCGCCACAACCGCATAAAAGAACCTCCCTTGCCACACAATGGGGGCCAATCCAAATTCGACATCAAAGTTTGTAAGTGGTTGATTTTACTGATGCGAGTGTTTATTACCGGCACTATTTCCCGAATCCCCCAGCCCCCATATCCGGTGTTCTGCAGCCCTCTTCCAAACCAAACCTTGACGAATTTGGGTTAATTCTTAATTTATCATCTACAGGTTGAAATAGGCACGCATCCGGTCCACGATTCCGGCCGCCTTGTTTCGGGCAGCCTCTGCAAAATCTTTGCCTCTTGAAGCGAACAGCACGGAACGGGATACGTTAATAAGGGTATTGCCGTCGAGTGATGCCTCCCCGTATCGAAGAGTTTCTTCCAGATCACCGCCCTGTGCCCCGATTCCCGGACAGAGGATCGGTATGTCAGGACCGAGAATACCCCGAATGTCGCCCAGCTCTTTCGGAGCGGTTGCGCCGACTACCGCACCCAGGTTTTTCGCGGTATCCCAGTCGTGGATTTTCCGCGCCACCCATTGATACATCGCCTCCGCCGTTCCGTCTTTTTTGCGGATTGTCTTTGCCTGAAGATCAACCCGTGAAGGATTGGAGGTATAACACAGGACAAAAATCCCGGCGTCGGGGTAATCGCGGAATGGCGCGATGGTGTCCTCTCCCATGTACGGATTCACAGTTACTGCGCTGAACGGCATTGTTTCGAGAAAAGCCTTTGCGTATTGCCGTGCCGTGTTGCCGATATCTCCCCGTTTGCCGTCCGCGATTGCAGGGATCCCGAGTGAGAACAGGTATCGTGCGGTCTGTTCAAGGGCCGCGAATCCTTTCACGCCCCGGCTTTCGTAGAATGCCGTGTTCGGTTTATAGCAGACCGCGAGGTCTTTTGTGGCGTCAATAATCGCGCGGTTAAACTCAACCTGTGGGTCACCGGGACCGAGGAACTCACGCGGCAGTTTATCCGGTTCGCTGTCCAGGCCGATACACAGGCAGCTGCCGGTAAGTCGGGTGCGTTCTGCAATTCGTTCGCGGAAGGTTGGCATGATTTTATTCTTTAAGAAGCATGAGCGGGCAGGCCTAGGGGCTGTCCCTACATGTGACATGATTCACAGGGGCAAAAGGGACAATATCCTGTGGCTGCCCCGCTACAGGTCCCGCATCTCGACATAAAGCGGAATGCAGACAAAGGCGACAGCCCTACTGCCGCACTCCAAGGATTATCACTGCAAGTTCAATCCACCGGATTCGTGTCCCTCGGCATTTGGCTTGCCAGACCGATCGGATGAGAGGTCACGCGTAACGAGCGGTCGTCGTAATAGAGAAAATTGCTTTTCCGATACGAATCCACACTCATCGCAATAGCCACCATTACTTTGAATGCCGTGTCGCAATCCAGGTCGGGTTTCTCCCGGCTTCGCATGCAGTCCAGGAAATTGGTTGTGTGGTCGGCGCGCGGTTCCAGCTCCACCCAGACGCTCTCATGGCCGTATTTCTTTTTGAATTCGTCAATGTATGGTCCGTTGCCCTCAAGCACCAAATGACCTTTTTCGAAGTAGATGGTTCCTTTCTGACAGCGGATAATGTCTTCAACCCCCACGTCGTTTGCCATGGACGAGACGATATTAATCGAGTATTCCCGTGGGTAGTCAGCATTCAGGAAAAACGTATCGGGGACCTCGCGGGTGTCGTGTTGTACCCAGATCCCGCCCGTACCGACTACTCGCCAGGGGAAGTCGGGGCCCAGCGCGATATGGAGGGGCGCGAGACTATGATACATCAGGTCAGTGGCAATCCCGCCCGAATAGTCCCAGAACTTGCGAAATCGGAAAAACCGGTCGGGAGACCAGGGACGTCGCGGCGCATTTCCGAGCCAGGTTTTCCAGTCCACATTGGCATCGCCCGTCGCATCCGGGGAGGCTTCCGGGTCGATATCCCAATTCCATTCGCCTCTGTCGCCGGAATTGCGTGAGCAACTGGCCTGCGCCCAGACCGGTTTGCCGATCATATCCGAACCAATCACCTGTCGGGCTTTCCAGCAGTGATCGGATGAGGTCCCCTGGACCCCCACTTGCAGGACACGATCCGTTTTCCGCCAGACCTCCCAGAGTCTTTTCGCCTCCTCGGCGGTTCGGGTCATCGGTTTCTCGAGATACACATCTTTGCCCGCCTTGAGCGCGTCAATGGCAACCGGTGCGTGCCAGTGATCCGGTGTTGCGATGAACACCGCATCGATATCGGGACGGTCCAGCAGTTCCTGATAATACCGATAGCCTGCTCCTCCGCAGATCCCCATGGCCCGCTTAACCCGTTTCTCATACACATCGCAGACCGCAACAACTTTGCAGTCTTTCCGATCAACCAGTTCCTCGACCAGCGAGGTCCCGCGTCCTCCAACGCCGATCACACCAATATTGATCAGGTCGTTTGCCCCCGGCACGGAACGCGATGCCGGGCCGATCATGGCGGCCAGGGTAAGGCCGCTCGCGGTTGTTTTCAGAAAATCTCTCCGATTGTTGGATTGGGGGGATTCTGGCGTCACAGGGCAGGTTCCTCTCGACGGGAATAGATAGGATATGTCCTTTCCATAGTAATCGGTTGTGAAAAATTTCTGTAGTGCGCCGAGTGATTTTTTACATTCCCTCTCCCGAAGGTAGGGGAGGTGAGGTGGGGTCTGAGGGGATAACACAAAATGCCACAAGCCTTGCCATTCCAAACGAATGTGAGGAATCTCAATGAATGATAAAACTGCCCGGCTTAAGGAGCGCTGCACGAATGCGGATGCCATCCGTTCTCACTATCAACCTGCACCGATATCAGAGGAACCTGGAAATCCTGGGTTCGCTGCTGAGTCCGGGGGCACAAATTTGCGCTGTAGTGAAAGCCGATGCATACGGGCATGGCCTGGTTCCCATCGCGCAAACCGCTGTCAATGCGAATGTGGCCGCGCTGGGCATTGTCGATGACAGTGAAATCCGGGACCTGCGGGATGCGGGGATTTCGCTCCCCATTTTTCGTCTGCGCCCTGCGACCATCGAGGAAATCCGCGAGACAGCCCAGTACGATGTCGTGGAGTTGATCGGTGATTCGCTCTCTCTCGAACAGGGCTCACACCTGGCCCAGGGTCTGAATCGAACCATACCCGTCAACCTGAAAGTGGATGTCGGGATCGGCCGGATGGGCGCAGCCCCTTCGGAAATGAAGTCCCTGCTCGCCCATGCTCTGAACTCTCCCGGCATTCGGGTAAGAGGGTTGATGACTCATTTTCCCTGTGCCGATGAGCCGGACCCGGATATCACTCTGCGGCAGATCGACACGTTCGATGCCGTTCTCAAATCAATGCCTGAAATGCCCAGGGATGCGGTCATTCATGTGGGGAACAGCGCTGTGTTGCTTCGGTTTCCGGAGGCGCATTATTCCATGGTCCGCCTGGGGATTGCCTCTTATGGTCTTCGGCCCTCGGATGCGGTTCCACTGCCGGATGGGGTCCTGCCTGTGATGCGCTGGACAACCCGTGTTATCCAGATTCGTAAAATGAAAAAGGGAACGACTGTCGGGTATGGCATGACACGCTCTCTGGACAGAGACAGCCTTATTGCCACTTTGCCCGTAGGGTACGCGAATGGCTATCTCCGAAGCCTGTCGAACCGGGCGCATGTCGCCGTTCGTGGGAAGCGTTGCCCGCTGCTGGGAAGGGTGTCGATGGACCTAATTTGCATAGATGTTACCGATATTCCCGGTATTGCGGTCGGGGAGGAGGTTGAACTGCTGGGGGACACGATTTCCGCCGATGAACTTGCCAGTTTAGCCGGAACAATCAATTACGAGATTGTCACCCTAGTCGGGAATGTGCGAAAAATAGACCGGATGTTTGTATCCTGAAACAGCGAGATTTCCATGTGGCTTCGTTCCTTCCAAGAAAGCCCGCCCATCGACAGGCACGGAGGCCTGTCCTACTATTTTTGCAGTAGGCCAGGCGTCTCTGCCTGGCAGTAGGCCAGGCGTCTCTGCCTGGCAGTAGGCCAGGCGTCTCTGCCTGGCAAAGAAAGGTGGAAAGCACGGTCGCAGACACCGCAGGCCGGGGAGTGGAGATACGCGCAACTCCCTCTCTGTCTCCCCTGAAGTTCGGGGGGGGTCAGGTGGGGGTTGAGCGGATTGTACAAGACTCCTCGGCGTGGCGGTTGCATGAATGATTTCTTAGTATACTCCTTCGAAAGCTCAAAACTGAGCTGCTTTGTTCAAATTTCAACACCGATGTTGCCTTTCTGCCATCCCCAGGCGAATCAATCCCCCATATCACCCAAAAACCGCCAACTCCGTGCCATCCAAATGCTGGCACGGTTCTTGTGAATGTTGCAGACGCGAGTCACAGATCCGTCCGAACCGACAGGAAAACGGCAGGACAGGCCTCCGTGCCTGTCGGAACACAACACGCCTGGAGACAGAAATGAAAAAGGTTGAAGCCATCATCCGCCCCCACAAACTCGATGAGGTCCGGGATGCCCTGGAACAGGTCGGTCTGAGCGGGATGACAGTGACGGAGGTTCGTGGATTCGGCAGACAGAGGGGCCATACCGAACTCTACCGTGGCCGTGAATACAGCATTCAATTTCAAAACAAAATAAAGATTGAAGTCATGATGCCGGATGACTTGCTGGAACGAGTTGTGGAGGCCATTCGCGCCGCCAGTCAGACCGGGCAGGTGGGGGACGGGAAAATCTTTATTTATTCCATCGAAGATGCAATGCGGATTCGCACAGGCGAACGTGGGGAATCCGCCCTCTGATCTCAGGTCATTACAGCGGCTCCAAGCCCTTCAAGGCGGAACCGCGTTTTTATCTGCCGCCATACATAACCGTACAGGAGAAAAAGATGAATCCAAAAGAAATACTTGCGATGGTCAAGGACCAGGACGTGAAAATCGTCGACTTCAAGTTCCAGGATTTTCCCGGAACCTGGCAGCACTTTTCGGTTCCCTCACGGGAACTGACCGAGGAATCCTTTGAAGACGGATTCGGGTTCGACGGATCGAGCATCCGTGGCTGGCAGGCAATCAATGAAAGCGACATGCTAGTGTTGCCGGACCCCACGACGGCGTTTATCGACCCGTTCTGTGAGGTCCCGACTCTTTCATTGACCTGCACGATCCTGGATCCGATTACGAAACAGCCTTATACACGTGACCCGCGTACCGTCGCGCTCAAGTGCGAGCAATACCTCAAGTCTACGGGTATTGCAGACACCGCGTTTTTCGGGCCGGAAGCCGAGTTCTTTATTTTCGACCATGCGCGGTTTGCGTACGGTCCCAATTACAGCATTCACCAGATTGATTCTGAGGAAGGAGTTTGGAACTCCGGCAGTGAGGAGTTTCCCAACCTGGGCCATCGCCCGCGATTCAAGGAAGGCTATTTCCCGGTGCCGCCCACGGATGTGTATCAGGATCTGCGGACGGAGATGGTTTTGACATTGGAGTCTCTTGGTGTGGAAGCGGAAGCGCATCATCACGAGGTCGCCACAGCGGGCCAGTCGGAAATCGACATGCGATTCGACAGCCTTCTTCGCATGGCCGACAAACTTATGATCTATAAATACGTTGTCAAGAATGTTGCCAAGCGTCATGGGAAAACGGTGACCTTCATGCCGAAACCTCTCTTTGAGGACAACGGGTCCGGAATGCACTGTCATTCGAGTTTGTGGAAAAACGGTAAGCCCCTTTTTGCAGGGGATGGTTACGCGGGGCTGTCACAGATGGCGCTGTACTACATCGGCGGGATTATGAAACATGCGGCGGCGGTGATTGCGTTCGCCGCGCCAACCACCAATTCGTACAAACGTCTTGTGCCCGGCTACGAGGCCCCGGTGAACCTGGCCTACTCTCAGCGGAACCGAAGCGCCGCCGTGCGGATTCCCATGTATTCTCCAAGCCCGAAAGCGAAGCGCGTGGAGTTCCGGCCTCCGGACCCATCCTGCAATCCGTACCTGGCTTTCCCGGCGATTCTGCTGGCCGGCCTGGACGGCATTCAGAACAAGATCGATCCGGGCGATCCGCTGGACAAAGACATCTACGACTTGCCGCCGGAGGAACTCGCCCATGTCCCGCAGGTTCCCGGTTCCCTTTCCGATGCGCTTGATGCGCTGGAAAAGGACCATGAGTTCCTGCTAAAAGGCGACGTATTCACACCGGATGTAATTGAAACCTGGATCAAGTACAAACGCAGTAAAGAAGTCGATCCCGTTCGACTGCGCCCGCATCCATACGAGTTCTATCTGTACTACGATTGCTGATTCTCCTGTTGGATCCTTGTTGCTGGGGGGACGCGGTTTGCGGGCCGCGTCCCCCTTATCAATTAAGAACTTAAAATTTCTCCTTCGTCGTCCCGGACAGGGTGGGGTGAGGATCGTGACAGCGCCCACGCCCCGACACAGCCATTGCATCATGGTTAAAGGAAGCCATTCTGTGAACCGGCCTTGAATCAGGGTTCCGTTGAGGGAATCGCTACCGGGCCTCTGCGATGTTGCCGTAGTCGCCACAGGAAGAAAACCGTCGAAACTACACAAGGAATAACGGCCAGGCTACTCATGGCAATACGCAAATCGAATCTCTCCGCCAAAAATCCCACTGCACCCGGAAACACGATTCCACCTCCGTTTCCCGATACGGCAAGCAGCGCAAACATGGTGGAGCCGGTGCGCGGGAACGCCTCGGATGCGATCGCCATTGTGGTCGGCCACATCCATCCGACGAAAAAGCCGAATACCAGAAAAATCATTATTGTCAGGACCCCTGATGAGGAAATCCCCGCTGCGATCAGACAACCGGCGCACATCACACCGGCAAGAATGAGCATGGCAGGAGCGGAAAGGTAATTCGCCACCCAACCTCCGGTTATTCGCCCCAGCCCCATCGCCAGGCTCAAGAGAAGCAGACCGGCGGCGCCGGTCTCCCGGCTGAACGAGAGCACTTTCTCCAGGTAAGACGGCAGCCATTGTGCTGCGCCCAGTTCCGTGCCGCCCGCGCATAACATCGCGCCCGCAAACACAAAGAACCACACGCATCGCAACCGTTTCAGCGTGTGCGTGTACGATTCGGAATGCGGATACGAGACACGAATCCGGTAAATGCGAAAGCAAAGAAAAAATCCCACTCCAAACGTGATCGGGACAACCAGCATGGCCGTGTATGCCCACCGCCACCCCTGCCCGTCACCATTATGCCCGAAGCACCGGAGAATGCCGGATGTCAGCAGGATTACCCCCACCGCGCCGAGCGCATAAAAAGAATGAAGCCTGTTGACCGCCGAGGTCTTACGGGTCGGAAAGGTCTCACAGATCACCGGGGTGAGCAGAGTTTCCAATATACCTGCTCCCAGTCCGGCCAGGGTTGCGCCAAACGCGAGCGTCGGATAATTCCAGGCCAATGCCAGCAATAAAAAACCTCCGATCTGCATAAACGCGGACCAATAGAAAAACGGACGGGGACCATAGCGATCCGAAAGAGGCCCGACCAGGAAAAGCGCAATGATGAATCCCCAGAAAGTGCATCCCAACAGGATCCCCTGCTGGGAATAGTCCAGGCCGAATTTCTCCGCCACGGAGGAAAGACACACCGGCGTGACATTCACCGCCGCCGCAACACCCACCATGGCGGCATTACACGACCACAGCAACAAACGAGAAACGGTTCTCTGTTCCAAGGGAGACGGACTCGGAAATTCGGGATACCCAACCGGAAGTTGGAAAAACAATATTCTAGTGCCGCCGCAACACGCGAGTAGGGAGCCGATGCGCCATCTCTGTTTCCTGTAGAAATTGGCGGCGAATTTTGGTAAAAATGGCCGAGGTTCATTTTGCAGAAAGAAAGGAACGGACATGGACAGAATCCTGCCGAGACGCGAATTCCTGGAGAAAATCGCTGCAAGCTGGGCGCTGATGAGTCTGCCCGGCTGCGCAACCGGAAAAAAGAGCGTAGCCTCGAAAGATCGGCCGCCGAATTTTGTGATCATTTTCACGGACGACCAGGGATATGCGGATGTGGGAGTTTCCGGTGCGAAGGGTTTCACCACGCCCAACCTGGACCGGATGGCGAAAGAAGGGATCCGCTTCACCGATTTCCATGTGGCGCAGCCGGTTTGCGGGGCATCGCGGGCCGCACTGCTTACGGGTTGCTATCCGAATCGAATCGGGATTCTCGGCGCACCCAGTCCCAAAACGGAATTCGGCATCAGCGACAGTGAAAAGACCATTGCCGATGTACTGAAACAACGAGATTATGTTACGGCCATCTACGGGAAATGGCACTTGGGGCACCATCCACCGTTCCTGCCTGTCCGGCATGGATTTGATGAGTATTTCGGAATCCCGTATTCGAACGACATGTGGCCCAGGCACCCGGAAGTCGGCAACCAGTTCCCTCCCCTGCCCCTGGTGCGCAACGACCGGGTCATTGAGTACCAACCCGACCAGACACAACTGGTAACCTGGTACGCCGAACATGCGGTACGGTTTATTGAAAAGAACCGTGACCATCCGTTTTTCCTCTATGTCGCTCACAACATGCCGCATGTACCTTTGCATGTCTCCGACAAGTTCAAGGGGAAATCGGAGCAGGGGATGTATGGGGATGTGATTATGGAAATCGACTGGTCTGTGGGGCAGGTTCTATCGACCATCCGTCGCTGCGGACTGGATGATAACACACTGGTGATTTTCACTACGGATAACGGCCCCTGGCTCAGCTATGGAGACCATGCAGGATCGGCCTATCCCCTGCGTGAAGGCAAAGGAACCACGTGGGAAGGCGGACATCGTGTCCCGTGCATCATGCGCTGGCCCGGCAAGATTCCGGCGGGTGAGGTGTGCAAAGAGACCGCGATGACAATCGACATTCTTCCGACGTTTGCACATCTTGCGCAGGTGAATCTGCCGCCGAATCCGATTGACGGGCTGGATATCTGGCCGCTCATGGCGGGCGAGCCTGGCGCGAAATGCCCGCATGAAGCCTATTGTTTCTATTGGGGCAATACTTTGGAGGCTGTCCGAAGCGGGAAATGGATTCTGCACTTCCCGCATGATTACCGGACCCTGAACGGAAGACCCGGCGGAACCGGCGGGGTTCCGGTGAAATATGACACGGCCCACACGGAACTGGCGTTGTTCGATCTCGAAAAGGACATCCGCCAGACACAGGATGTCTCCGCGCAACATCCTGATGTAGTGGAGCATCTCAAGGCAGTTGCAGAAACATTCCGCGAGGACCTGGGAGATGGCGATCGTCCCGGAAAAGGCCAGCGTCCCCATGCGATTTACAAGGCAGCCAAATAACGATGCGGATACTCCTCATCCCGGACATGTCCACGGATTGGGACTTTAAGCGCCTGAATCAGCGGAGTAACCGTCTGCATTCCTCGGCGCCAACATCCCAGTTGAATTATCACCGGGAACCCCGCCGCCTGTGCGCCTTTGAGCAGTTCTCGTTCCGACTCTTCCGGGCGGCTGTGTAGTCTCATCATTCACATCCAGCCCGGAGAGTGCAGAACATCCGTTATGCAGAGTTATTAGCGCGCACGGGCTGCCTGCCGAGATTGAGCGGGTGCGGCCACGCTGGTAATGGGACGAATTTGCTCGACAATCCAGTTCCGCATCGCCTGGCCTTCCGGGGTCTGCTGCGGCGCGGAAATGAACTCGAGATCCAGGCCAAGACGCTGCTCCAGGCGGGATGCAAGAATGGGCCATATCACACCGATATCACCAATCAACGGCAAGCTGCCTTCCAGACGCGCGAATCCCGACATCTCCATCCGGAACGGAATTTCCATCAGTTTGGTTTTCGGCAAGCCTTTGTCGATGGCCTGTTGAACGGTTTTCGATTCGCGTTCGAATTTCCAGGCCCGGTCCAGCGCGGAGTCCAGGTCAATACGGATCAGCCGCTTCTTTTCGAGTGTGTAGGTGGGAATGCCCTGCCATGCGGCCCAGATTCCATGGCCGGTATACATTTCATACGGCCCGTCGTGGATTTCCTGAGTGAGCGCGACAGCGGATTCGATGATGACATCCGCTGAGGCCAAAAGGTCCGCCACCAACCGCGCGCGTTGCGTGATTGAAATGCTGTCGCCCACCGCGAGGCCCACATTGCCGCCGCCGACCAGCTGCGGAATGCTGACCAGCACCGGCAGACCTAGACGCGCACCGCGACCCAGCATGGTACGCTCGTCGGCATACCAGCCCGCAACCGCCTCAAACGCCAGGCCCTTTTCCTGTGCTTCGGCACAAATCCGGTCCGACATCTGCTCAATCCAGAGGCCCATCGGATAGCCCATGTTCCCGGCGGCCTTGATGATAACATTGCCTTCTATCTTCTCTCCGGCGTCGAGCAGAGCCTGATCCAATTCCAGGTCTTGTTCCACAATCGCCCGTTGCTCGTCATCCATGAACGTGAATTCGAAGACATCACCGCGCGGCAGAAGTGCTTTATCGGCGCCGAGCGCAATTCCGTTGACTCGTTTTACCCGGTCCAGCACACCGCCCATTTCATGCGCGACAACCGCCGAACTGGTGGTAATCCCATCCACCACGCCTACCCGCATCAGTTCCGCCAAAAGGGTGGTGACTCCTTCATGGACATTCGGACCGCTTCCGGTCACCACGGCGATTTTCCCGCCTTTTTCCTTGGTTTCGGCGAGAATGTCCACTGTCTGATTGATTCGCTGCTGTGTTGTGGAGTTCAGTCCCTGGAACCATTCTTCGATTCGTGCTCGGTCCGGTTTCATATTTCTGTCCCTTTCGATTCATATTTTTATTGCAGTACGCACGCTGCTCTCTTTAGCATACAATATTTGGCGTTCATCGTCACGCGTGGCGAGAGTAGAGTCGATCAGTCCCGTGAATTCAACCCCCACCTAACCTCCCCCGATCTTCGGGGGAGGGAAATTCGGAGACTTTTGAGACATCTTCGCCCTCCCGAATCCGACGATATCACATTCCATGGAGGATGAAGCAATGATGATAGCCCGATTACGCTTTGCCGGTTTGTGCGCATCTGTGATAATGCTTGCCGGACCGTCAATGGCAGAAGGAACAGCTGTGGACCCGAACCGCTCATTTGCATTATGCCTGTATGGATTCTCCTCGAACTTGAGCCTGGTCAAGGGGATGTCACCGGAACAGATCGCCGTATGGCTGAAAGAGCGACATGTCAACGGCGTGTTCATCACGAAGGAATCGGATGAGGTCCTTGGGGCGCTTCGGCGGGCGGGGATTCGTATTTATCGGGAGATGACACTATTCGCCGGGAAAAGCCTCTACCGGCAACACCCGGAGTGGCGACCGATCACGTCCGACGGCACGGAACAGAAACCGGACGGCTGGTATTACGGACTCTGTCCGAATAAAGAGGACTTGCGTCAGAAGAGACTGGAGGAGTTCAAGAAGCGGATTGCCGATGCGAGAATCGACGGGGTCTGGCTGGATTTCATTCGGTATCCGATTCGATGGGAGAAACAGGACCCGACACATCTGAATAATTGCTTTTGCGATGACTGCATCCGTCTGTACCGAGAGGCGGTTGCCGGTGAGTTTGAAGTTCCGCAGGATTTGAGACGCACGGAGTTGGCGGCTTGGATTTTGGAGAAACACCTGCCGTCGTGGATTGAATTCAAAACGGAGCGAATTGGGGCATGGGTGCATGAGGCGCGGCTGATTCGAGACCGTGTGCGCCCGAACGCGAGTATCGGCATTTTCACAGTGCCGTGGTCGCCGAACGAGCAGAATGGGGCGATTTTTCGCGTGGTCGGCCAGGATTATGTCAAGTTGGCGGAGGATGTAGATATTTTCTCTCCGATGGTCTATCACCTCCTGTGCCGAAAAGGTCCATCCTGGCCCGCCGAATTCACAAAGGAAACAATTCATCGCACGGGCAAGCCGGTCTGGCCGATTGTGCAGGCCATGGATGAGCCATCCGAATTGCCCCCTGAAGAATTGGAACAGGTGATTCTCGACAGCGGCAAGGCATCCGGGACAGGAGTGATCATTTTCACCGCCGGACATCTGGACAAAGAAAACAAATGGGAACCGGCCCTGCGGGCATTCCGCACTTTGGCCGGTGAAAAGGAGTCGAAACCATGACCGAATACAAGGTGATCTCGGATTGGTTTTGCATGACCAGCATTCACAAGGCCAGGAAGATGGAGCGACACTTGAACACATACGCGAAGGAAGGGTGGGAGTTCGCCGCGGTCAAAAACATGCTGATTCTGGGATTCGATGTCGGTTTCTACTTGATCCTCAAGCGCGCAATCCCGCATCCCTGAATCCCGCACCGAGGCATGGAATGAACTCGATCATCGACATCACGGTTTCCCTGCACGACGGGACTGTTGTCTGGCCGGGGGATACGCCGTTCCGGCGGGTTGTGGAGCATTTGTTTGAGGATGGTTCGTCATACATCCTGTCCCATCTGGTGATGACTGCCCATGCGGGAGCGCATATTGATGCGCCGTTGCATGTCGTTGAGGGCGGGGAATCGGTGGAGAATCTGGACCTTGGGATATTCATCGGCCCGTGTCGTGTTGTGCTGCACGAGGAAAACCGTCACATTGACAGTACGGATATCGGGCGGATGAACCTCAACGGGGTGGAGCGTGTTCTCTTTCGAACAAAGAACTCCCAACTCTGGGATGCGCCGTTGTTTCGGGAAGATTATATTGCGCTCACCGTTCCGGCGGCGGAAAAGCTGGTCGAGATTGGGGTGAAACTGGTGGGGCTGGACTATCTCTCCATCGGCGCCTTTGGAGAGGACGATGAGGAAGTGCACCGAATACTTCTTGGGAATTGCGTTATTGTTTTGGAGAGCCTGGATTTGAGGAATGCGGAACCGGGGGATTACGAGCTGATCGCGTTGCCGCTCAAGATTGTCGGGGGCGAAGCGGCCCCGGTCCGGGCCGTATTGCGCAGGACGGAACACACATGATCGCGAAGCGAGTGACATTCTGGGTTTCGACCGGGCTTCTGGTGGCCTGTTTGTTGTACATGGCGCTGACTTACAGCGCGTTGCCGGAGAGGATGGCGGTGCATTTCGACGGCAAAGGGCAGCCGAACGGCTGGTCCGATAAGTCTTCATTTTTCGTTCAATATTTGCTGGTTGTCCTGGGGATGAATGTGCTGATGTTGGGGGTATTTCCGCTTTTGATCGGAAGAGCGCCGGACTCGTGGGTCAACCTGCCGCAAAAGGAATACTGGTTTGCGACGCCGCAGCGCAGGGAACGAATCTATAACCGGCTGGCCATTATGTTCCACGCCATCGGTATTGAGACGAACCTGATTTTCCTGGTGGGCTACCAGATGGTTATTCAGGCAAGTTTTCCGGAAGTCGCTTTCCGAATCCATGTCGGAGGGTTTCTGGTTTTTGTGGTGGTGACATCCCTGATGGCGACGGTGGTGTTCCTGCTGTTTTTGAGTCCGCCGAAGGAAGAGGGGGCGGAATGATGCAAATTATTCGGTTTTGCCGAAGATGGAGTGATGCTTTACGAAAAGAGAAGGAGGTCTCAAGCGGCAGTTGAGGATATCGGAACAAAACGGGTCTCGATGCGAAGGTCCAAAGCGGCAGCGATTCGACGCAGCATGGAAAGAGAATGCCTTGTGTAGTCTGCATTCTCCAGCCGTGAAATAACGGAAGGAGTGGTACCGACCAACGCGGCGAGTTCTTTTTGAGTCAATCCGGCCTGTGTTCGAAGGGCATGGATGCTGTGGGCGACTTCCGCGTCTGTGCGGGTCTGCTCAAGATCCGCTATCCTTTCTGAGTTGCCCTCGTAGTATCTGCGATGGAGGATTTCCACCGCATCGGTGGTCGGTTTCCGTTTACGGGACATCTTCATTATTCCTCATACGTGTGTTCTGTCGGATTTTCTTCAAATTTTCTCTTGCGCTCAACCGCTTTTTCAATTTCACTTGGCGGGACCTCCCTTACCGGATTCCACGCCGGAATGCTCATCTACAACAAAGCCTCCCCCGGTGAATGAGGAAGGCCTTGTGTTGTTTTCCTGCTGCTTCATTTGGCTTGCGAAAGACGCTCGCTGACGCTCTCTTTGATTGCCGCGAGAATCTCGCGAGCAACCGATTCGCCCCCGGAAGCATTGATAACTAATCCATCTTCCGTGTCGCTCAGAGAGATGCGCTGTCCGGTGTCTTCATTGACCACCTCGTGGATGGTGTCTCGCTCGGAACTGAGCGTGGAGAATCCGCGTCTGTGGGCCAGTTTCAGGAACTCCACGACGATGAAGTTGCGCAGTGGTTCGGAGATTTCACGGATGGTGATCGTCCGGGCGGTTTCCGCGTGGGCGGCCCGCTTGCTCAATATCTTCAAGAGGGAAGGTGTGGGGACCGTTGTGAGCAGGATGACGATGATTGCGACGGCCAATTCCGCCGGATCGAAGTTGCCGGTGGCGTAACCGAGTCCGGCGACAATCAGGCCCACCTCGCCCCGGTTATTCATCGCGACCCCGATGCGGAGACTTTCCTTATTGGTGAAACCGGAGAATTTTGCCGGAAGACCGCACCCGACCACCTTGCCAATGATCGCAATCACAGTCATAACGAGGCTCATCACAAGAACACCCCTGTTGACTGTGCGGAGATCTACCAGCATTCCCATTACGACAAAGAAGACCGGGGAAAGCAATTCTTCAGGACGTTTGAGGAAATCCTCCAGTTGATGCCCGATACGGGTTCCGGAAAGAACCATTCCGGCTGCCGCCGCACCCACAATCATAGCCAACTGGAACTGTGATTCCGCAATTGCCGCAATAACCAGCGCAATCCCTGTCAGAAGGACCGGCGCACCGGCCCGCCCGAACAGGTGCATCGAGAAGTCGGAAATGCGGAACGCGATCATCTTGCCGCCGATGACGATGACTGCCAGAAAGACCAGGGCCTTGCCGGCAATGACCGGCAGTTCGTTCATCTCCCCGCCGGTTGCGTAAGCCAGAACACCGGACAGAACCAGAAGCCCGCCGATGTCGTCCACAATCCCGGCCACCAGAACCGCCAGCCCTTCCTCCGTGTCCAGCATTCGGAGCTCGGAATACACTTTGACCGAAATCCCCACACTTGTGGTTATGAACACCGCTCCCATGAAAAGGGCGGTGGCCATTTCCGGCTTGGCGATGGGTCCTTCTGTGAAGAACCACAGCATCGCCAGAGGCGCTGCGATAAACGGCAGCACAATCCCGCCCAGCGTAATCCAGGTTGATTTTGTGCCGACCCTCTTGACCTGCTCGAAATCCATCTCCACGCCAACCAGGAAGAGGAGAATGATGGCCCCAATGCCTCCGAGAATCCACAACGGCTCGGTAACTACCAACCCCGACCCCGGATCAATCGGAAAGATATGGCTCCAAATGGGAATGGAATCGTTGCCGAACTTGCTGAGATTGGTGATCACGACACCGGCCAGAAGCGCTCCAACGACCGGCGGCTGTTTCACGGCTTCGCAAAGCCGTCGTGCGATCACCGCCAGGATGATAATGACTCCCAGCTGGAGGACGGTATGCGCGGCCACATGAACGAAATGCTGCATGGGGCTTTCGATCACGACTTCACCCGGTTCGCCGCCTGTTCCCCCGTCCGATGCCGCGAAAACCGGCAGGGCCTGAACGATTCCCAACATCAGAATGCCCATGAGACATGCGGTTCTCGATTTCATGAGACTGGTTCCTTTCTGTTTCGTGTCCATGACAGATCGGATCGATTGAATAGACAATGAAGAAATCCCCGGATTATTGGCGAAAACCGACTGTATGGACTACGATACTACACAATCCATGAAAAGCCAAATTTTCGGACGAGGTTTGATCGAAATGAAAAAAACGTCACAATGGCTCCCGCGCCGTGCCGGATTGGAGAAACGGACTGTTCCCGCATGGATGACGGTGATTTTACTCCTGATGCTTAACGCCATCTGGTACACAGAGACCGTTGTCAGATGAGATCGGCGATCCCATCGGCCTGCCGTGACTTCCCGTATGATTCCATATATTGTAGCCACATTCTGTATGTTTGCGCGGGGGTGTTCGCGCCCGCCCACGATGGCAACAATGGAAAGGAATAGTTAATGAGGATATTTTTCTTCGGCGCTGCCGGTGGAGTGACCGGCTCGATGCACCTGCTCGAAGTGAATGGAAAGCGCATCCTGCTGGACTGCGGTTTGTACCAGGGACATCGGGATGAATCCAACGAATTGAACCGTAACCTTCCGTTTGCCCCCGAAAATATCGACAGAATGGCGCTCTCTCATGCGCATATCGACCACAGCGGCAATATCCCGCTGTTGTGCCGGAGATACGACGGCGACATCCTCGCGACACCCGCTACACGGGATCTGGCCTCCGTGATGCTGATGGACAGCGCTCATATCCAGCAGAAGGATGCGGAATTCTTTAACAAGAAAATTGCGCATCGACCGGAAGAGTTTATTTCTCCGATTTATGACGCAGAGGATGTAGAGAAAGCCCTGCGTCAATTCATCGCGATCAACTACGACAGGCCGTTTCCACTTTCGGACGGGGTAACGCTGACATTTCGCGATGCCGGTCATGTATTGGGATCGGCGGTCGTGGTTCTGGATATTGAAGAATCCGGCAGGAAGCAGCGGCTGGTGTTCAGCGGGGATGTCGGGCGAAGGAGACTGCCGATTCTCAGAGACCCGACTTTGATCGATGATGCGGACAACATGATTCTTGAAAGCACCTACGGGAATCGGAAGCACGATCCCATTGAAGTAGCCGATGAGAAACTGGCGGATGCGGTCAACACGGTATTTGCGCGAAAAAGCAAACTGATTATTCCATCCTTCGCGCTGGAGCGTGCCCAGGAGATTCTGTACAGTTTTCATAAATTGCTGAAACTGAAGCGGATTCCACACGTGCCGGTATACCTGGACAGCCCGCTGACAATTAAAGTAACGGAGATATTTCGCCTGCATCCTGAATGCTTTGACGAGGAAATCATCACGTTGTTCGATAAGCACGAAGATCCGTTCGACTTTCCGGAATTGGAGTTGATTCGAAGTAAAGAAGACTCCCAGCAGCTGAACGAACAGTCGGGTCCAATGGTTATTATTTCGGCGTCGGGCATGTGCGAGGCGGGGCGGATTCTCCACCATTTGCGGAATAATATCGGTAATCCGAAGAATATTATTCTGATTGTCGGATTCCAGGCGAAACATACTCTCGGCAGGAAAATAGTCGAGCGGGAACCGACGGTGCGGATTTTTGGGCTGGAGCATGACCTGGAGGCGGAGGTGCGAATTATCAACGCCTACAGCGGACACGCGGACAAAGACGGCCTTGACCGATTTGCGATGGCCTCAAAGGAAAGCCTGAGGAATCTGTTCCTGGTACATGGAGAGCCGGATCAGAGTGAGGCCATGGGGGCGCGTCTTGCGTCGCAGGGCATTTCAGAGATTCGCATTCCGAAGCGCGGGGAATATTTTGATTTGTGAGCGTGGGGGATAGTTCGGGGAAAGATTAAACATTGGGGAATAAGGAGGGGAGTAGTTAAGCAGAACAGGCTCAAGCCTGCGTGTGGACCGGCCCACGCTACTCACGGGCCTTTTCATGGTAAGAAGAAATGTAACGGTGAATGATGCCGGATCTGAGGGTCCGGTAAGGAATACCTTCCTCGATGGCAATGGCCTGAATGTTGTCCAAGTCTTTCGATGAGATGCGGATCCTGAGCTGTTTGTCCCATCCTTTTGCGTTGTACCTTCTTCTCACCGCCGACCGCGGTCTTTCATAATGATGTCGATGGCCTTCATGCCCATGTACGGCTTGGGCCTTTCCTGCTGAACTTCTTCCTGGCCGCTTTGCCGCAATATCTCGCTGCGGCATTGCGAACACAAGGCCTTGCTTCCCTGGGCTGCGGGTCTTCCGCAGATGCAACAACAAGCGGCATCTTCTTGGTCCAATTCGATTCGAAGCAGATCTCTTAACACGGAAATGTGCAGCATGAACCTCAGCAAGCGGTCCACAGCGGCAAGTTTGGCGAGATCGGACTGGGAGGGCAGCTCTTCGATGCCCCGTTCGATCAGCCCCGCAACACACCGGCTGATATCCGCCGGGCTGACCTCGGACCGGACTTGGCTGACCATCTTCTCCCAATGGGTCTGTTGACTCTGCTCGGCGGGAAAACGGTTTTTCGGATCCAATAAGAATTCACGCAATTCCGCCGCTACTGTCTTGATTGTGATATCACGACCCAGTCGTTTCCTGACATTCGGACGCCCTATCAACATCCTGGTCTTCGACGGGATCATTTCAGCGATTCGAAAACAATCTCCGCACATCAGATAGCTGAGACGCACATCCTGGGCTGCGCACCAACGGCAGTTGCCGAAGCTGCGTTGCGGGATGATTCCACGAATATCCTGCGCCCCACCATCGTCAAGTTGATCGCCCCCATTTCTCATTAGGAATCTACTCCTTACCGATTTTGGGATGTTTTCTCATCGGAATTTTGGGAATGTCTTTCCAAAAATGAGAAAGTTATTTTCCTTTTAGCAATATTTATGCCGACAGAATTCGTGGTTTATTTTTAGAAATAATTATAGCATATCGAATAGATGTGTGTTGTTATGTAAAAAAGCGATGCTATATAATAGATAGTTACTATTGTAACGCTCTTTTCCATAAATGCTCTTATTTTATGTCCAGTGAACAGATTGTGGTGAACGTTAACGTTTACATGAACAATAATGACCATGGAGTGCAAAATGCACATTGAACAGGGCAATTTGCGAGAAAAGGAGGGCTTTTGGAGGATTGGTCAGGACTGAAAAGTCCTCCCCTGAGATCATCGACCCAGGGGAGGACATCGGAAGCGAAAAAAAGAGAAACTTGCGGTATTACACCGCGATTACTTCACCCAGTTCGGGTACGACCTGTTTCAGGCGACGTTCGACACCCATTTTGAGGGTCATCGCGGCGCCCGGGCATCCGGAGCAGGCTCCGCGGAGTCTGACCTGCACGTTATTGCCCTCAAACCCGACCAATTCTATGTCGCCGCCATCCATCTGCAGGGCCGGGCGAATTTCCTTTTCAATCAAGTCACGTACTTTCTCTTCCATTTGATTCTCCTGAATTGAATAGATAGGCAGTCTTGCGGACAGCTTACGAACCTCTTGAGGGCAGGTCAAGTTGCCTGGGGAAAAGCTGGACGGAACCTCCGGCCACGTTTAGTGTAATGATTCAGCATCATCGAATTATTCTCCAGGAAGGAACCATCATCCATGGACCGCCGCGATTTTGTCAGAGGTGCGTTGGGAACGCTCGGCGCGTTCACGCTCGCACAGCCCGGGTATGCGCTGCCGCTCAGCGCGGTGAAACTGGGAATCATTAACTCGGAGATTTCCGACGATTTCGAGGAATCTCTCCGGTTCATCAAGTTGTACAAGCTCGACTGGGTGGAGGTAAAAAACCTCTGGGGCAAGCCCAACGCGCTTCAGGATGCGGATACTGTCCGGAAAGCGAAAGGCTTGATCGATCAATACAATCTCAAGGTCTCCCTTCTGGCAACCGGTATTTTCAAGCAGGTTTTGCCGCCCAAGGGAGCGGAGCGAGACGAGCTTCTCAAGAAGCAACATGCCGAATTGCAGGCGGCGATTCGGAACGCGCATATTCTTGAAACCGATCGCATCCGTGTGTTTGCTTTCACTGTTCAGGATCCGTCGAAACGGATCTGGGATGACGCTATGGGGGAACTGGAGAAGGCGGTGCGGATCGCGGAAGCCGAAGGCGTTTCGCTGGCAGTGGAAAACATTTTTGAGAACCATGTTGAGATCGGTGCGGATGTGGAGCGAATGCTGCACGACATCCCATCCCCGCGCCTGGGGGTGATCTGGGAACCCAACAATGCGGCCATGGCGGGGGATTTTTCGCCTTTGAACGGTCTGTTACGTGTGGATGTCAAGCGGATTCTGGATGTCCATCTTCGTGACGGGCGTCACAACGCGGAAGGCAAATTTGAATGGTGTCCGGTCGGCGAGGGGGAGATCGACGATGCCGGGATAATGAAGCATCTGCGGAACAACGGTTACACGGGACCGCTGACATTGGAGACGCATTACACTCCTCCGAACGGAACGAAGGCAGACGGTTCCAGGATGTCCATTGAGGGATTGTTGAAAATTATCGAGACGCTATAAAGCGGCCATACACAGAGAGGAGAGAATACGAATGAGTAAGGAACAGAAAACAGGAGTCCGGCGGCGGGATTTTTTGAAAGCCTCGACGGTTGCGACGGCAGGCCTGGTGCTTGTGAAATCCGGGTCTGCATTCGGCGCGACGGCGAATTCCCGGATTCAACTGGGGGTCATTGGGCCGGGAGGCCGTGGAACGCATGACGCAGGCGTGTTTGTCACCAGCAGCAATGTCCAGATCACGGGTCTCGCGGATGCGTTTCAGGACCGATTAGACCAGGCCAGGGCCAAATTGGATGAGAAATTACTTCAGCAGGGCCGCGCGAAGATTGACCATCTATTTGTGGGCATGGAGGCATACAAGGAACTTCTTGCGTCCGGGCTGGATGCCGTGCTGATTACCAGCCCACCGTACTACCATGCGGAGCAGATTGAGGCCGCTGTTGACGGCGGGATTCACGCTTATTCCGAAAAGCCTGTTGCCACGGATGTTTTCGGGGCGAAACGGGTAATCAAAGCCGGGGAGAAAGCGAAGGCAAACGGTATCTCAATTGAAGTCGGGTTCCAGCTGCGTAGCAGCAAGATTTATCAGGAAGCCGCGGAGCGTGTCGCACAGGGAGATATCGGGAAATCTGTGTGCGGGCAGGTCTATTATCACACGGGGGCGCTGGGAGACCGATCCAAACCCGGTGAGTCCAAAGACCAGACCCGGTTGCGGAACTGGGTGTTTGATATTGCGCTTTCCGGGGACATTATTGTCGAGCAGAACGTCCACTGCATCGACATGGCGAACTGGTTCCTGGGTTCGCTTCCGGTGAAGGCGATCGGCAACGGGGGTCAGAGTGTCCGCACCGGCCTGGGGGATTGCTATGATCATTTCCAGGTGCTTTATATGTATCCGAACGATGTCCAGATTTCATTTACTTCCACGCAATTCCTGAAAGGCTGGGGAGATGTAGCGGTGCGGATTTACGGGTCGAAAGGTGTCCTGGAGACTCATTATAGCGCCAACAACCAGATCACAGGGGATCATGCCTATAAATGGGAGGGTGATCCGTTCGATACGGTCGAAGAACGTCGTGTATCGGGATTTGTGGACAGCATCGTCACGGGAAAGCCGGTCAACAGCGCCGAAAGCGGCGCGAACAGCGCCCTGAGTTGCATTCTGGGTCGAATGGCCGCCTATACAGGCCGGGAATATACCTGGAACAAGATGATGCAATCCAACCAGCGATTCGGTGTGAAGTTGGACATTGCCTGATTTCTGAGATTTGTCCGGAAAGGGCAATATCATAACGTTGGATGAATCAAGGATGGGCCGGTTCTTGAGGTTGTCGAGAGACCGGGCCATCGACTGAAGGCGGGATTGAGATACCCCTCCTTTATCCCCGCGTAAACGGGGGGGGGGACCTCTCCCTCCCCCGTTTACGGGGGAGGGTCAGGGTGGGGGTTTTCCAGGTGGGGGTTTTCCAAGTGGGGAGCTTCCAGGTGGGGAGGGTTCAGGTGGGGAGATTTCCGGGTGGCAACGGCATCCTGCCGGTGAAAAAAACAAAGGTTTTTTGTATGTTGCTTCCAGAGGCGCAATCGTTCTACCTCCGCCAGGGGCTTGCCATTGCCGAGCGGGTTCTCGGCCTTGGCGACCGCGATCCTGCCTCACCGACATTCGGTTGCTTCGACCGATACTATTGGCACTATAAGGCGCTGGATTTTCCGAATGCCCGCGCTCAGGAGATCGGGCATTATCTCGCCGTTCTCTATGCGAATTGCTTTGAAGGAAACCGCTATGCGGGCGAGCCGATGATTCTGAAATGGGCGGAGGCCGCTGTTCGGTTCTGGTCGCAGATTCAGAACCGCGACGGGAGTTTTAACGAATGGTGGCCTGGGGAGCGGTCTTTCTGTGCGACCTCGTTCTCAACGTATGCGGCGGTGGAGACGGTGCGGATTCTTGGGCTGACACCTCCCATGCAGGCCTTTGATCGCGCGGCGGAATGGCTCTGCAAGAACAACAATCCGGCGGTAGGTAACCAGGTGGCCGCATCGGCCCTGGCTTTGCGTGCCGTTGCGGACTTGCTTGGGGAGGAGTTTCCGGCGCGGAAAGCCGAAGAGCGTGTGCGCGGCCTGCTTGATCAGCAGGACCCGGCGGGGTTTTTCCCCGAGTATGGAGGCGGCGATGTCGGTTACCAGAGTCTCACGGTCAGCCTGCTGGCTGCATACAGGACCAAAGCGCCCGGTGAGGCCATTGCCTCGGCGCTGCGGAAAGCGGTGGAGTTTCTTGATAGACGATTGTGCGAGGATGGGACGTTCGATTACAAGGCTTGCAGCCGTCAAACTCAGTTCTTTTACCTTTCCGGTTTAGTTCGAATGCGGGAAATGAATCTGTTGTTACGGCACTGGAACGGTTGCCGGGCGGGAACGGCGCTGCTTCCATCCTGGATGGATGATCGCTATTGTTTTCAGCTCGGGACGGATTACCTGATTGCCGGTCTTGAGGATTGAATTGCGATGTATATGACACCGTTACGCATGGCGGCGCTTCGGCTTTACCTGACCACGTTTGGAAGGTTCGCGTGGTTTGGCAGGCTATTGAAGCGGATAGCGGTGCGGCGTATGATCCGAAAAGCCTCCGAACCGCATGTCCCCTCCGCCCGGTTTTTCACTCCCGACCAACTGAAAGAAAGCGGGAAGTGACTTCTGTGGCTACACAGTCTCCCACCCGCACCCGGTCGATTCCCCCGTGGGTCTGGCGTGTTCTGCGACTTGCGGGGATTCCGTTTGTGGTTTACGTGATCTGGAGAATCGACTGGGGTGAGGTTCTTTCCATTTATCAGCGGCTGGGGCTGTTTACGGCGCTGGGAATGCTGGCGGGTCTGCTGGTGTCTTTCTGGACCAAGGTTCATCGCTGGCAACTGCTGCTTCGGTTCCAGGGGATCGAACCATCCTGGTGGGAGGTCTTTTTTGCTTTTTCGGAAGCGTATTTTTACGGATTTCTGACTCCGGCGCGTCTGGGAGAGGCCTACCGGATGCGTCACCTGACTCAATGGGGATTGGGGATGAAACGGGCGGTAGGGAATCTGCTGGTAGAGCGGGGGATGGATATCGCATTCCTGGCGAACCTGGGACTGTTCACGCTGGGGTTTTATTCCACGTATCCGGCCTATTCTGGGGCTGTGTACGGGTTTATTGCAGTGGCGTTGGTGTGCGGGATTGGTGTTTGGATTTTGTGGCGGTTCCAGTATCTGCGGACATGGATTGCCCAGGAGGACGGTTCATTCGGGGACAGGAGGCTGGTTTTGCTGTGCGGCGGGCATACCGTGGCGAGCTGGGCGATTCTGTATCTGATTGTGTTCTGGGTTCGTGGTGTGCTGGGGATTCCCATGGGACCGGCGATGACCCTGTTCTGTTTTGTGCTATCCACAGCGGTCACGGCTATTCCCGTTTCGGTTGCCGGGCTGGGAACGAAGGAGCTGGCGCTGATGCAATTTCTGGCGTTCTGGGGATACCCGGCGGAACAGGCGGTGGCATTTTCCCTGATTTTCGCGCTGGTGTTTGTGTTGAATCTGCTCTTCAGTGGAGCGATCTGGTTCGGTATCCTTGCTCGGCGGACATAGACGGATGGAAGGTGTTTGAAGACTGTGGAAGTCAAGGATCGGCAAAGCAAAGAACGGCCCGAAGTCAGCATCATCGTTCCGTGTTACAATGAGGAAGCGGCAATCGGGAAGGTGATCGATGATATTCGCGCGGCAATGGAAGGCGATCCCCACAGCTATGAGATTCTTGTGGTGGATGACTGTTCCGCCGACCGAACCGCCGAAGTTGCCCGCAGCAAGGGAGTTACGGTGATTTGTCGGTCCATCAAGGGCGGATCGGGTGCGGCACGCAAAAGCGGCATTTTAGAGGCACGCGGCAAGATCATTGTTATGCTGGATGGCGATGGGTCGTACAATGCGCCTGATATCCCTGCGCTGCTCAAAGAAATACCGGAGTTCGACCAGGTGAACGGCGCGCGTACCTCCGAGGAGGGAACGCTGAAATTTCTGCGGGTTCCGGCGAAGTGGTTTATTCGTCGGCTGGCGATCTACCTTTCAGGAACATACATTCCGGACCTGAATACCGGCCTGAAAGCGTTCAAGCGGGATATCATGCTGAAGTACCTCTGGGTCATCCCGGATGGATTTTCGTGTGTTACCACGATGACGCTGGCGTTTTTGTGTAACGGGTACGCTGTGAAATGGGTTCCGACCACGTATCACAAGCGAATCGGCAAGTCCAAGTTCCATCCGATCAAAGATACCTCGAAATACCTGTTCACCGTGATTCGGATGATTATGTATTTCAATCCGCTCAAGGTTTTTCTGCCCGCCGGATTTGCTGTGATTCTCCTGGGTATCGCGCGCGGACTCTGGGATGCGCTGGTACTGCGGAAAGGGCTGGAGCAGGCGGATATTACGATGATTATGGTGGGATTTATCACTTGTGTGATGGGCCTTCTCGCGGACCTGATTGTGGCGCAGGGCCGCGCGCGCAATTTCAACAAGGATTGACTTTGCGCCATGCGACATAGAAAAGAGGCCGACACAGGCTTCCGGCCTGTGATCAATTTACTTACAAGACGTTCATTCCATGAATGAAAAGACCTGTATGAAAACGCTGACACTTATTCCGCCCAGTAAATACAGCAAGAATGTTGCTCGCGATCTTGTGTATGGGTGCTGGTGCAAGGGGAAACGGATCGCCGGGATCGAGTTCCCCCCGATTTCGCAGTTGCAGGTGACCTGCTTTATCCGCGAGGACGGGCACGAAGCGGACCTGCTCGATGCCGCCGCCATGCGCATGTCCGTGGCGGATATTCAGGAAGAGGTTCGCAAGAAGGAATACGACCTGGTGATGATGCTGACCTCGACCATGACCATTCGGGAAGATGCCGAGGTTTTGCGCGCATGTAAAGAGGCACGTCCGGGTCTGAAAACGGTTGTCTGGGGATCGCAACCGACGTTTATGCCGCAGGCCAGCCTGGCGATTCCGGGGATCGATATTATTGTACGCCGGGAGGCCGAGCCGGTTCTCAAGGAACTGGTGAATCGTCTTGCGCGGGGCGATGATTCCTGGAAAGAAACACTCGGTATCGGATACCGAGAAAATGGAAGTATCCGATTAAATGAGTACATGCCGTTCCTGGAGGACCTGGATATTCTTCCAATACCGGATCGACGCCTGCTTCCGTCGGACATCGATTACTTTAATCCGGTTGTGAAACGGATGCCGTTTACCACGATGTTTACAACGCGGGGATGCACGGCGCGATGTACCTATTGCGCCTCGCCGCCGTTCTACGGAAAGAAGGTTCGGTTCCGCAGCGCACAAAAAGTTATTGAGGAGATGACGGAATGCGCCGCACTCGGCTACCGGGAAATCTTTTTTCGGGATGAGTTGTTTACCGCCTCCAAGAAACGGGTACAGGAAATCTGCGAGGGCATTCGGGAACGCGGGCTGGACCTGACCTGGATTTGCAGTTCCCGCGTTACCAATGTCGATGAGGAAATCCTGCCTCTGATGAAAAAGGCGGGCTGTCACATGATCCGGTTCGGCGTCGAGTCCGGTGTTCAAGAGATTCTCGACAACATCAACAAAAAAATTACCATTGAGGATACCCGAAAAGCCTTTCGCCTCTGCCATCAGTATGATATCGATACACATGCCCATTGCATGATCGGCAGTCCGGGTGAAACCCAGGACACCATCGACCGGAGCCTTGCATTTGTAAAGGAAATTGATCCGACTATTATCACATTTGGGATTACCACGCCCTATCCGGGGACAGCGCTATTCGAACAGGTCCAGGCAGAGCATCCTGAAATCGGCGACGGCACGGGTCTGGACTTGACCCGCCTGCACACGGATGCGTTTTTCAACCAATTCTTTACCGAACTCAGCAACGAAGAACTGTCCCGCAATATCCGTCGGATTTATCGCGAGTTTTATTTTCGCCCGAGGTATTTACTCAAGTGGCTGAAACGGATTCGCAGCACGGATGAACTGAAGCGGGTGATCCTGGCGGGCATGAATGTGTTTGATTTCGCGTTTCGGAAGGCGGGGTAGGAGAGGATGAAGAATTTCGGAATGCGTCAAGTGCAATGAGACATCTCCGTTTGGAAGTTAGTGAGTTTTTTGTGTGTTAAACTTGGTTGGTCCGGAGGATTGATCCGGACCGCTTCCGGTAGTGCAGGAACCAATGTCATTAAGTTCAGGGGAAGATAGCACAATGGGAAGGAACGGCCTGTCGAAAGGCCGGTTCCTGAGCCTGCGTGCGCTGAGCTTGCTGAAAAGCGAATGACCGGCCACTCGATAAGATCGGGGACCGGCCCATCTCAGGATCGTTTAACTTAATGACATTGGCGCAGGAACAGCCGGAGTTCCTCGGACAAATCGTTCCGGATGTTCGCGACAGGGTTCTGCCAATACTTGTTGTCGTGCCATCAGCGATGTGCCTCGAATATCCGATTGAACTGTTTCATTATCTCTGCGGCGCGGTGGCGCAGGAGATGGTTTTTAAGAACGTGCCGATGACCAGCCTCGGCAACGGCGCGGCGTCGGTTTTCATCATCGAGGAATAAAGCGGTTTTTTCAAGAAGATCGGTTTGGCCCTTGAAAAAGACAGCGTGAGATTCATTGCCAAGTAAGCCGCCATCGGCCTCCGAGACGTAATCACTGAGCAAGAAACCGCCTGAAGCGAGAATATCGAAGTCACGAGGATTCAATGAGTCAGGACATTGAAGGCTGTGGAGATTCAGGTTGATCTTCGAGCTGGCAAAAAGATCCGGCAGTTCGGAATAAGGAAGCGGGCCGTGATAGGTATCCCGAGCTGCGGAAGACAGCAGACGAGTCCAATCCGGGGGGCCACAAACCGCCACGCCGTAAGGTAATAAGGCACGGATTGCACGCACCCGTTTGCGGGTGTTTGCCTCCACCGAGAGGAGATATCTCAAGGCGGCGACTCCCCGCAAGAACGGTTTCCGCACTTCCGCTGCGTATCGTTCTGCTGCACGAATCAGATCAACCGGAATCGGCTCAAACGTGTCCGGCAAGACATCAAAAAGAGTCTGTCCGGTCTGCGTCCGTGAAATCAGGTCCTCCAAGACATTTCGATCTTCCGGACTCAGGGCGTCCAGTACCCCTGAAAGGTCCACCACAGACCCGACAAAGGATATGGGATGCCGATAACACTCGCGCAGCCTACCTTTCCTTTGGATCGTGGCGGCAACCGGCAGATAGTTGACAGAACCGATATCCCGCCCGCGCAGACGGTTCACATATTCGGGGTCCATAGCGAAAACATGGTCCCACTTGCCGAGTCCCTCCGCCGTGCCGATGGGGGAGAAAGCAAACTCATCCACCAGCCACACGATTCTGGGACGGCGGACAGGTTTCCCCGGTCCATACAGCATCCGAAAAACCAAGTCAGGAACCGTATTGAGGAAAAAGAAAATGTCCGGCTCAAATAGAACCGTGTCTCGGATCATTCTCAACCGTGTGGACCAGCGCTCCCGCTGCTCGATCCACAGGCGGGAGTCCATCCCGTTTGCCGCAAATCCCGCGAAGAGTGTTCGAAGCATTTCCAGATGAATCGAATACACCATTCGCTCCGGGGCCACCGCATAGCCCCAGATTTTGCGCACGGCATGAGAAACAGGATTATCAAGACCGCTCAGGAAACGCTCATAGCGCGGCATGAAGTCCCAACGTTCTTTGGCGACGGAAGTAAAAGCCTGGCGTACGGCGTTAAGACAGGCATCCCGGTCCGCCGGATCAAAGAATCCCGCTCCCGCCGTGCCGACGAAATCATTTGCAGGGAGGAGGCAGAGGGCCTGTTCGGAGAGATTCGGAGTCACCCCGCTCTGTATCTCCCCCAATCTTGGGGGAGACATTTCCTCACTCATATCTGCGTGTCTTTCTATAGTCTCAGAGTGAGAACCGACACAAAAGAGAACATTCGGGTGAGACAGGAAGTCGGTCAGATCCCTCATGGCCAGCGCCGCCAGAAACAGCATTTCCCGCATTTCAAGAACGAAGATCATGCGCCGGTCCAGACCGCCATGCTCACGGCAGAAGTCCAGGCAGGAGAAATCCCCGCAGGAAAAGAAAACCAATACGTGCGGATTTGTGCCGGTAAGAATCCGTTCGATCTCCAGCCCTACGGACTTGCGAATCTGCGGACCGATGATCTCGACAGCTCGGCCAATCTCGGAAATTGTAATCACTCTTTTTGCGGTTTGATCGATCAGAACATCCTGGATGCCGTGTATCGGGGGGATACATCCCAATTGAGGATCACTCGGACCGAGAAGGGATCGCAGGGAATCTGCGACATCGGGATGATAGAAAGCGAGGGTATCCCAATTCTTGCTGAAGATTGCCGGGTCCAGGCTGCGGAAAGAGATTGGATCATTTAACATGGTGGCATTATGCGGAGGGGTAATGGTTTTGTAATGAGGTGTTAATGGGAGCAATAGGACCGATGAGACGAATGAGACAGAAGCGACGGGAGGACGAGGTCAGGCTGTCGATTCCTTTTTCCGCAGGTTGTCCAGGACGATGGCGGCGTTGCGGGCCAGGGCTGCACGTCCCGTTCTCGCCGGCGGGGTATTCTGAAATCTCTTACGGAACTCGGATTCGCCGACATTCAGAAAGAACGGCGGATCGAACAGGATGTCCCGGTTGATCGGCTGAAAAGACGGCTCTCTGGTGGGCCGGGAGAAACGATTCCACGGACAGACGGAGAGACATTCATCACAGCCGAACAGGTGGTTGCCGATGGAAGGTTTCAATTCTGTTGGAATGCTTGTTCTGCATTCGATAGTCAGGGCGGAGATACATTTGCGTGCATCCAGGATTCTGGGCGCGATCAGAGCGCCGGTGGGACAGGCATCCAGGCATTTTCGACATGTGCCGCATCGGTCCTTTTGCGGCGTGTCCGGCGGGAGATCCAAATTTGTCGGAATTACTCCCAGGAAAAGCCATGTTCCGAGATTGCGATTGACCAGGCAGGTATTCTTGCCGATCCATCCCAAGCCCGCGCGTCGGGCCAGGTCACGTTCCAGCACCGGCGCCGTATCGACACAGATTCGGGCTGCGAAAGAAACACCCGTTTGTTCCCGCACACGGGCTAATAAATGCTTCATGCGGGAGCGCATCACGATGTGATAATCTTTCCCCCACGCATAACAGGAGACTCTTCCCTTCCCTGCCGGAGCGGTTGTGGGATCGGGCGCATAGTTCATGCCGACAACGATCACGGAGCGAACAGGAGGAAAGACGGAACGCAAGTCAAGCCGCTGTTGCGCGCGCTGTTCCAGATAGAGCATCTCTCCGTGGTACCCCTTTCGGATCCAGTCCAGAAATTGGGGGGCGGATTCGGGCGGTTCCGGGCCGGTGATGCCGACCGGATCGAAGCCAAGTCGCCAGGCTTCGTGTTTGATGGCGTTTGACAAGTGGATTGGATCCATGGTGTGTCCGATTCCAGCCGGAGAAAGGCGGGAGCTGCGCTCCCGCACTCCAGGGTCGCCCTTTTCCCCGCCAGCCTAACGGTTGATCTCAATAAGACAAGGCGCATGGTCTTGTCAAATGAGATCACAAGGACTATAGTCCAAATTACATCTGCTGTAATTTCGTGGAGGCGACAGCGATCCTGCCGTGAGAGGTTCCACGGCCAGTAAGGGGTTGAGATCGGATCGTGGCCGCCCTTCCGTTATCGAAGGTTTTACCGGGCGAATTTCCAACGGGGCCGTTGCGCCTGCGTCGGTCGGGCGTGCGTGCGGTTCCAGTGGAACAGATCGGTTCCCCTTCCCGTCCCTTCCCCGACTCCCCCTGCCGCTTGATTCACGGCGATAACCTGGAAGTGATGGAAAACCTTCTGGACGACGGGTACGCCGGGAAAATCAACCTGATTTATGTCGATCCTCCATTCGATTCCCAGAGCGACTATCGGCACCGCGTTGTGCTGGATGGAACAAAAATCACACGTGAGGCTCCCCTCGTGGACCGTCTCGCGTACAGGGATACATGGGAGGGAGGCATCGAATCGTATCTTTCCATGTTGGCACCGCGCCTGCGTCTGATGGCCGACCTTCTAGCCGAAGATGGAAATCTGTTTATTCATTTGGATCATCGGCGTGTGCATTACGTGAAAGTGGTGATGGATGGGATTCTGCCGGATGGATTTCTCAACGAGATTATCTGGTATTTCAACAGCGGGCCTCGCGAACGAAATGTATTCGGACGCCGTCACCACACCATCCTGCGTTACGCGAAGAATCCTGACACGGCCTTTCTGGACAGCGAATCCCCATACGCCCGGACACCGTACAGTCCGAATATCAACATTCCGGCCTGCAAGGCGCATTATTATCACCCGCTGGGGAAGATACACGGCGATGTGTGGGAGATCCCACACATTGCGCAGAACGACCGCACGGAGCGTGAGGGCTTTGCGACCCAGAAACCTTTGCAGCTGCTGGAGAGAATTATCGGATGTTGTTCCCGTCCCGGTGACTGGGTGGCGGATTTTTTCTGTGGTTCCGGGACAACGCCTGTAGCCGCAGAAAACCTGGACCGGCGATGGATCGCGGTCGATCAGAGCGCACCGGCGATCCAGGTAACACGCAGACGGCTGCTGCATTCAGAAGTCCACGGTTTCGTACTGGAGCGGAGTGAGGATCGAATGCCGGAGGAATCCCCTGCGACGGTCGCCGTGGAAGCCGTTCGATACGGACAGACCGGCCCGGTCACCGTGCGTCTGAGGGATTATCGGTTGGCGGAGATCCCCTTGAAGAGCTCCGTACAGGAAGAGCGCACCCGGAACATCCTGCAAGCGGACTTTGCGTACGCGCTGGATTCCTGGTGTGTGGGTTACGAATCCGAGGAAGGTATTTTTCAAAGTCGATTTTATCGAAGTCGAAACGGCAAGCGGGACAGCGCTCCTGTTGAAAAAGAGATTCGAGAGATTCCCTTGCCGTCGGAAATTGAGCGGGTCGGCGTGCGCATTGTGGATGTTTTCGGGAATGAAACCACCGTTTCGGTTCCGATTATCCTTTCAAAACCGCCAAGGGTGTGAGTCGATGCACAATTTCCACCAGGTCTGCCTGCTGACGCATCACCTCGTCGATATCCTTGTATGCGGCAGGCGCTTCCTGGATCGCGTCTTTGATCTTGGGGCAACCAAGAACAACGTGACCCATCTGGTGTTCGAATTCCTCCTTTGAGATTGCTTTGAGGGCCTGCCGTCGCCCCATGGACCGTCCCGCGCCATGGGAGCAGGACTCGAACGATTCGGGAGCGCCTTTTCCGCGCGCGATATAGCTCGCCGTGCCCATAGAACCGGGGATTGTAACCAGTTCACCCTTACGCGCCCGCACGGCGCCCTTACGATGGACCAGCACTCTCTCACCGTAGTGCTCCTCCCAGCTTGCGTAATTATGAGCCGTGCGGACATCTTCGAGAATCTGAAAATCTTTTCGCAGCACTTCGCGTATTATGTCCAACATAACGGCGCGCATCCGGTCGCGGTTCTCGAACGCGAACCGGACACAGAAATCCATTTCATCGAGATACAGTCGGCCGTCCTCATGACTCACGGGCAGATAGGAATAGTCCTTGCCGACACGGATGTTCCTGCTTTTCACGTACTCCTGGGCGCGCTTGTGATAATGGTTCGCGACCTTGAGGCCGATATTCCGTGACCCGGAATGGAGCATCATCCAGACATGCCCCTCCTGGTCCACCTGGATTTCAATGAAATGATTCCCGCCACCCAGGGTTCCCAGCTGCTTTCGGACTTCGTCCAGATGTTCCGTGACAACAGGCAGGGTCTCTTCACCGTGCCGCCGTTTTTTGTTTTTTCCATCATCCCAGATAGAGAAGAGATCGGCGCTCTGGGGTTTCTTGTGCCAATCGAATCCGACAGGGATTCTTCGGAATCCTTCATTGACAACGTTCTCCAGATCACCCTGTACCTCGTGCGCTTTCAGGGAGGTGCGCACGGCGAGCATTCCGCAGCCGATATCCACCCCCACCGCGTAAGGAACCACATGGTCCCGGCAGGCCATGACGCCACCGATGGGCATGGCATAGCCCTCGTGCGCATCCGGCATGATCGCAATGTGATGAAAAACAAACGGGAGCCGTGCGCAGTTCTCGGCCTGTTCCAGCGCACCGGGTTCGAGGTTTTCAATATAGAGATAGAGGGGCACGCCCCCGGGGACATTTCGGATTTTCATGGTTAATTATTCCCTGTGTTGTTTGTCTGAAAACAGTGTATCGCCGGACAACCGACAGGCACAGGGGGCGACTTCAGGGGCACGATATAATGCCTATTTCCAAGCCCTTCGCCTCACCACCCGGCGCCTCTCCAAGGATGGAGAGAGGAGGGGTATCCCCAGACCCTCGCCAAGAACGGAGAGGGGGGTATCCCCAGCTCTTTTGTAGAACTTCGGTTGCGATGTGGTTTGCCCTGTTCAGGCAGTCTGTTTTCGGCGGGCTTGCCGTCTGAGGGGTCCATCCATTATTCTACCCGCATGTAAACCGGATTGTATCCGATACGTTTTCACCTGGAAAACGGGAGAATTGGGGGGGTACATCCTATTGCCGGTTTTCCACTCAGGCGTTGTCGGATGCAAAAGAGCGGGCAAAACAGAGTATGACCGAACTGGTCGGAAGGAGTTTGCAGACCACGATCCTGACGGTTGTGGTGATTATCGTGGCACTGATTGCCCCATGTATCTTCCGATTCGAAAGTATGTCCGGAGGCTGTGGGCGGAGTTTACGCATTTTCTGGAGAAGTTCGACCGGGATGAAGGAGATCTGGCCCATCGTGTGGAAATTCGGACGAAAGACGAAATCGGGGAGCCGGCGAGATTGTTCATCTCGTTCGTGGCAAAGTTGAACGGTGTGACAGGCCGTGCGCGACGGTCGGCATTCATTGTGGGGGATGGCGTGAGGCGGTCCGTTTCCTGCAGGAGTTCAGGAGGAAAAATACTCATCGATGCGGTCGATTCATCGTTTTTCTAAGAGGTTACCGAGAGCCGTGGCCGGATTGATCCTTGTGTGCGGGATCATTGCCGCCTCGCTTCTGTTCGGTTGCGCCCGAACAAGCCCGGAAGGCGATTTGTCGGGGCAGTTTGTTCTCGCGGATACGGCGGACAGCGAAGGAATTCACGTATTCCTGCCCGGTACATCCCACCAGGCTTTCACCGACCGCCAGGGGCGATTCCACATCCGGGGGATTATGGCCGGAGAGTATGAGCTGGTCGCAAGCGAAGAGGGGTATGAAGAAATCCGGCAAACCGTACAGATTCCGGCCGGGGCACAGGTTACTCTTGCGAGCCAGCCCCTGATTCCTCTTCCGCCCAAAACAGGCAGTATCCGGGGACGAATCCGACTGGAAGGTCGGGAAGATCATTCCGGCGCAATTGTTCTGCTCCTGGGAACCCCGCACTCTACAACCACCGACGAAAGCGGTGTCTTTCGATTCGATAAAGTGGAAATGGGCACGTATCAACTCATCGCCCTTAAAGACGGATACCAGAGTGTCAGCGATCTTCAGGTGACTGTAGACGAACCGGCGGCGGTAATTCTGCCGGATATCGTGCTTTCTCCGTCCATTGTACCCACTCTCGCGGCGGAGATTGAAAAGCCGGTTCTCGGTGACCGGCGCTTATGGGGAAGAGTTCTGCTGGATGGGGAGATCAATCACAGCGGCTCCATGGTGAGCGTGCTTGAAGTTCCGGGGTCTGCAACAACTACTTCGGTAGACGGCAGTTTCCGGTTGGAGAATCTTGGAGAAGGCCCATACACAGTGGAGTTTTCTCATGCGGGATTCAACACGGAACAAGTGCCTAATGTGACACCTTTCTCTGCGACGGAGGGGATCGGGCTTTTTGTGACCCTGCGCCGAAGCGCCGGACAGGTCGGTCGTGGCGTTTTGCAGGGAATCGTTACTCTTCAGGATCAAACAAGTCACGAAGGGACGACGGTGCGGCTGATCGGAATCCAGCAAAGCGTGATAACAAACGCGGAAGGCCGGTATATTTTCGTGGATATTCCAAGCGGGAAGTATGTGGTGGAAGCTTCGCATCCGGGATACCGGACCGAGCGGCTGTTCGATGTGGAGATCGGCGCGAGCATCATCAGTGAAGCGCCCCCTCTGACGCTGGGCCGAGTCACGGAAGAGGACCTGGAACAGGGTGTGGAGGGATACGGAGCCATCGAAGGAATGGTGACACTGGAAGATAACAACACTGCCGGTGGCGTGACGGTGGCCGTTCAGACCACGAGCCAGGTAACCTTATCCGCACCCGGAGGCCTCTTTTTCTTTCAGGATGTTCCGGCAGGAAAACACCTGGTTATCTTTGAAAAGGCGGGGTATCAGACCGAATACCTGGAAGACGTAACTGTCTTTCCCGAAGAAACCGTTTCCCTTCCTCCAGTGGTACTGAAACGAGAGGTCGAGCATCCTTACGTAGTCAGCTCGAATCCTCCGAATCGGGCACGGAACGTGGGTTTCGATCAATTCCTCGATGTTACGGTCAAGTTCAGCGAGACGATGGATGGGAATTCCGTCAAGAGCAGCGTTCTTGTTTCACCGGCCGTTGCCCTGGACATGTTTTTCGGTCGGGAGAGTGAGCTATCGGATCACGATACACTGCACCTCCGTTTATTGCGCCAGGGACCTCAGGGGCTCCAGTTTAAAACAACCTATGAGGTTGCCATCCGCCGGTCGGCATCCAATCCGAAAGGGATACCGTTACGCAACGATTATGTTTTTCGATTTACGACGGATGGCCCTCTGATCGTCGGCAGTGTCCCGAAAGACGGGGCAAGGAATGTGCTTCTGTTTCCGATACACCGCCTGATTATCGACACCAATGCGCCCGTTGATCTGGCCAGTCTGAGCGCAGCGTTCCAGATTAATCCGCACGCACAATCCGTGCCGGAATTCTTTACACGACCTCGCGGATCAGGTGGAAGAATCGAGGTGGAGGTAGGATTGAATGCCGGGACACGGTATTCGATCACGATCGGGAAGAAACTTCGCACAATAGACGGGCAGTTGTTCTCCAATACCCCTTACCGCATTCAATTCAGCATTGCCGAAGAGCAGGACAACATCACGGAACCTGATATCGACATGCCAAGGAGGCGGGCGCGGTCAAGGTGAGAGTAAGAATACGATGACAGGTGGAGGTTTATCTTCTTTCGACAGGCGCGGAGGCCTGTCCTGCCGTTCCTCAATCTGACAGGCACGGAGGCCTGTCCTACTGTTTATCTTCTTTTGACAGGCACGGAGGCCTGTCCTACCGTTCATCTCCCTTCGACAGGCACGGAGGCCTGTCCTACCGTTCATCTTCCTTCGACAGGCACGGAGGCCTGTCCTACTGTTCCTCAATCTGACAGGCACGGAGGCCTGTCCTACTGTTCCTCAATCTGACAGGCACGGAGGCCTGTCCTACCGTTCATAATTCATAATCCGCAATCCCCCATTGTTACACCATCATGTCCTCTTCGCCGCCGCGGGAAATAATGATTTCTCCGGCATCTTCCAGGCGGCGGATAATCGCGACAATTTTCTGCT